>Ga0160428_1000739_pt1 | contig 31475 bp, 34 predicted proteins | sample SolpanmetagenomM_FD_108198 | JGI IMG/M metagenome (GOLD analysis project Ga0160428, IMG submission 108198) | Solar panel surface microbial communities from Lawrence Berkeley National Laboratory, California, USA - M | ecosystem: Engineered > Built environment > Solar panel > Unclassified ... | reverse complement strand
GGTGGTCTGCTGGCAGGTAGGTTGTGGGGCTTGAGAAGTTGGAGAATGTGCTAGTCGCCAGGCTGCGAAGCCGCAGGAGAGAAGTGGTGAGATTGGATGTAATGCGTGACTTGGGTGATTTGGGCGATGTGCTAGTTTTTGTTGCGGATGGCCTATGGCTTTGACGTGTTGGTGTTAGTGGGGGCGAGGATGATGATGAAGTATCGAATCTTTCTGGCTCGAGCTCAGAAGAGCTGAGCGGATGTTCGACAACATCAAGAATAACTGGTAAAGCCCTAGGTGAGGGCCTCGACCGACTGCCTGTGCTGAGGTTGCTACTGCGCCTTCTGACAGATCGTGGTGTAGATTGATCAGTCCAGGAAGACAGAAATGACCTCGAGTCGAGATCAGTCGCCAATGAAGGGATGGAGTCGCAGGACGGTGATCTCGTCGGAGCATACGAGTCTATTTCGAGGCTTTCATTGCTGGAACTTCTCGACAGTGTTTCGGTCGGTGGTGGAAAGGATAGTAATATTTCTAGGTTCGAATCCGAGGAAGGCCGTCTTATGTCGGTCAGTGACACTGGCGAGTGCCGCCATTCTGCCATGAGCTCCTCACTAGACATGCGGGTGAAGGTAGGCACATTGTGTTTCTTGTGCTTGTGGGGGAATGACTTCTTTACTGGTATACTCGTCATTGCGAGGAGTGCAGCCACAGATGGTGCCAGACTTGATGGATCATGGGGAGCACTGGTAGTCCGATGTGCTTGTTTTCTTTTCGTGATAGTCGGTCTGCTTTGCGCTCGTGGCGGAGAGGGTATATCGACAGGTGCAGTCCTCCGTGCTCCTAGTGGTTCCTCTGCTTTCGACTCTTCCTTTGATAGCGAACCTCGCCGTCTGGGATCGCGTGACTTGAACTGTATGGCATGTTCTTCATAACTTGCAGGTCTCCACCCAAACGGCTTAGGGTAGTCTTTTTGCGTCCTTGGTATAGACTTTGGTTTCTCCTCCTCTACAGTATTGCCGTAAGTGTAAGATCTGGCGACGAGCATCGTGAAAGCAATCCCATAACAGGGTCTGCAGATAATGGCTAAGTATACGTTGTAGTGACCGAAGGATGGTGAATGACCAGACAGAGCAAGGGGCGCAGTGTAAGAACGATAATAGAGATGTACTCGAGGTGAGTATCCGTAAGCAGTCGGCCTTATCTATCGCGTGATGCGAGGACGTGACGGAATCGCAAATGATGACGCCGAAGGACTGATAAGGACAATATGTCGACCGGAATGAAGATGCAAGTACGCTTGACGAGGAGGACGAACAGGGTGATAGGAGGTCTTTAGGTGAAAGAGCAGACGAAGTGAAATCTGAGCGAACTCGCACTCGGAGGAGTAACAACATGTCATAAGAATCACAATCTCTCTTGGCCTGCGCTCGTCTCTGACTCCCCCGAGTATGCCTGATGATCCCGTTTCATGACCTGCCTGATTGGCTGAGATAGGCAACGGCCGTAGAGAAAGACGAGCTCCTTCCGCTTTCGCCTAAGCTTTTCTCTGCAAAGACTTTGTTTCTTACTGTCGCAAGACGCAACCTTACATAATAGCGTCTTCCTAAATACTAGGCAGGCTCTCAGCGGGGTGTCACCTGTTTCATGCTGCTCTTCAAAGTCGTGATCATCGGGTGCTGTTCCTGACTGTCAAGGACGATCATTAACGTATGTTTTCCTCGGCCACGAATGAGTCCTGTCTGTCACACCACGGCTGTCTCCGAAATGATCCAGCATCGCATTGCTTCGCCGAGGCCAAGAATCTAAAGCACGAAGGCATGAAAGCACGAAAGCACACTAAGTTTCACTAAGGTAGATGCCGAGCATGGTGTCCACGGCACAAGATCTGGTGGCTTTGATCTAATCTGACGGAAGGTTTCTTTTATGCTTAGACCTTCCTTTTCAAGCCCTCTCGCGTTTGATTGCCTATTGCGGGTTAGCTCGCTTTTGTCTTCTCCAAGAGTTCAGAGCCTGCTATCTTATTGTCTTTGACTCTGTCGCCACCCATCTATGGTCTGTGAAAGACCTACTTCGATGGTCATAAATGGGGCAACTCCATACTGATATCCATCCTTTGACCTATTACTCACTCCAAGGCCGATCCCGAAGCCGGCGCAAGAAAGGTTGACAACATGAAACACAACAGAATTAATAAGGTAACCATTTCAGACCTGTGGCCTTTTAGTCACAGGTGGAGAGCTGCCATGAAATACCCTGATCGTTCGATGAGCCTGGAGCTGCTTATTCCTTGGCTTTTGTGCTCAAGTCATTTTCTTTCTGGTGAATTCTGTATGCAGAAGAGGCTCAAGAACGCTATGGTCTAGGCCGAAGCTCCTAACCAACGGACATTGCTTCGACTGAGTACGTTCGCACAAGGGTTATAGATGCTGCGTTGGATGGTAGCTGGAGAAGTAGCTGAAACGTACAGCAGATTGGTTCTGTTGCATATGTCTTTCAGGTCGTGCCTTTGGAGACAGCTCTGGCCCGCAGCATTTACGGCTCTTCGATCCAGTCTGCGCAGCCTCGTCTGACGATCTTGTTGCACACTATGTGTGCTAGCTAATCTGTAGACGGAGAAGAAGAAGAAGTGTATCCTGCCTAGCTTGTGGGACGAAGTGGAGAAGATAGAGCATGCATATGGTGCAGGAATGGAAATGATGAAGGCAGTGCTACTACTTTAGTACTTTGTAGCGAATCTTGAAGGCCGGCATTTGCGTAGGATTGTGCCAACACAAGTAAGCAGGCGTACAGGATTGATTACTGGGGGACTGGGTTGTTGCATGTTTCTGCATACTTTCTAGTGTTCATCGACCCAAGTTGAAAGACGATAGCTCTAAATGGTACATTGTAAGCACTCCGTAGGAGCGCATGGGGACTGGTGTAATGCATGACAAAAGATACTGGACAGAATTTGAGTTGAGTGCTAGTATTACATTATCACTGTCAGCAGATGCCTTATGATTTTGTTTTGATTGTACATTATGAGTGTTGGTGACTGGACTTGTGCTGCAATTCGACCACGAATAAGTACCGTGTCAATTCGACATCTTTTTCAGGTAAAACAGATTCTAATGGTTGCATTTGTAGCCGTGTTCAATTATAACCGGATCTATAGCGATTGCTGACCAGGCTGCAAGCTTGTTGCGCCAGGCGTCATAATCTGAGAGGAAGGGAATCATTAGTAATGTTTCAAGTTGCACAGACACTGCATCAGCAAGACGATGCACTTCAGCATCCAAAAGCCTTCATCCACTCACCTCATTAGCACTCTGCTGCATCAACATCTGCTTCTCCTCCATCGCAATAGCCATATCCTCCTGACTGGCCAACGCAAACGGCGCAACCAACAACAACACGCTCACGCTTATCTGCCACGCCAACTTCAATCCTCCCTGCATTCCCCAGCTGCCCCAAGTATACGTGGTGTTGAGTGTTGTACCGAGTTGGCGTCGTTGTGTGGGTGGAATGACATCTTTGAGAGCGGTGATGCGGTCGTAGAGGGATTCTTCGAGGTCGTCGTCGGCTGGGTCGGAGGCGATGGAGGAGGTGTCTGATTCTGTAGTGTGTTGTGTGGGTATTCGGGATTATGTATAGCATTATGATGTTTTTTTGTTTTACCTTCATCGGACTCCCAGTCGGCTTCTTCTTCGATGGGACCTGGCTGGTCTGAGGTGAAGGCCTCGTCTTCGACTTCTTCTAAGCGGACCATATTGATTGTTTATGAGACGAGTGGGCAAGCTTGTATGCGTTGATATACTGTAAGTGGTACTCGCCGTCGACGTCAATTCTGAGTTCTGCGCAGTAAACGGAGTTGGGACCGCGCTATTCTACCCTTCATGAAACAAGCACCTTCGTTTCATCTTCACTCAACGTCACCTCTTCCTCTACAGCTCTACGTACCAAGTACAGAGCTCAGTAGAGTCACACACACTTCCCATCACATCGCCCATCATGGCGGCAGCTCTCAAGACATGGGGTACACATCTCACATCACAAACATAATCAATCATTCAAGCTCCAACTAACCACCTTATCCTCATTCCAGAGCTCTCCAATGCCATCTCTCTCACCGACTCCACCCGCGACGCCCTCTACGCCTACGACACCGTCGCCATTAAAGCCGAAAACGAAGCCCGTCTCTGGCGCAAAGACCCCAACCACTTCAAAGACATTCGCATCTCCGCCATCGCTCTTCTCAAAATGGTCATGCACGCACGCTCTGGCGGACAATACGAGATCATGGGACTGATGCAAGGCTACATTTCCGGATCCTCCATCATCGTCACAGATGCATTCCGCTTGCCTGTTGAGGGAACAGAGACGCGAGTCAATGCACAAGAAGAGGCGAACGAGTACATGGTCAACTTTCTCCAGCGGGCACGTGAAGCGGGAAGGTTGGAGAACGCAGTCGGCTGGTACCATAGTCATCCTGGATATGGCTGCTGGTTGAGCGGTGTCGATGTCAGCACACAAATGCAACAGCAATTGTACAGCGATCCGTTTGTTGCGGTTGTGATTGATCCCGATCGTACCATCAGTGCCGGCAAAGTGGAGATTGGTGCTTTCCGCACATATCCTGAAGATCACAAACCAGAAGTCTCGGCGGACTCTTCGGATGGGCATGAGACGATTCCTCTGGGCAAGATTGAAGACTTTGGTGCTTATGCGGATAGGTATTATAGTCTGGAGGTGTCGCATTTCAAGTCTTCACTTGATGGTCAACTACTTGAGGCTCTTTGGAACAAGTACTGGGTCAATACGCTGTCGTCGAGTCCATTGTTCACGAATCACGAGTATGGAACGAAACAGATGGCGGATCTGGCGATGAAGATCAAGCAGACTCAAACGGCACTTACGAACAAGGCTAGAGGTGGACCCATGATGATGAGTGTAGGGAAGAGCAAGGATAGTGATGTACCAATGGACAAGCTAGTTAAGGCAGGGAACAAGATTGCTGCAGAAGAAGAGAGTGGTTTACTTGCTGTGCAGATCAAGGAGAAGTTGTTCACTGGGATTGGTGGCGCACAATAGGATAAGAAGCGATGCATGCGCGAGACATGACGAACGTGGAATTGATACACATGATGTGCAATTAATGCTAATGATATGAATGACAAATGGGAAATAATAGAGCTTTCGGCTTCTGATGACGAATGAGGCAAAGAATATGAAGCGATAGGCATCTGGGATGGTAAACAGAAAGGTGTTGCCACACGCACGAAATGTTAGCAAGACTCAGACCTGAAACATAGATGGCAACGATGCCACGAGGACTCAACCCAATTGCCGGTACACAAGATAAGCAGTTTTCAGAACGAAAATAATAGACGTCTTGATAGACCAGCACCAAAGTTGTTGTTGCGACTTTTGTGAGTGCCTCGAGCAATCCTTATAATAAACACCTTTATGCTCAGTCCCTTGGAACATGTCATGCCTAGAATGACCTTTTGAAAGAACCAGAAAGACTCATATCCTTACTTTTGAACTCTACTACCACAAAACACCACCACAAATCATACAGCCGCAGCATCTACACAACAGCAGTAAAGTAACACCGTTCACATCAGACCACAGTGAACGAGAAATAATCTTCTCTCAAATGTACACGCTGCGGACATACCAGAGATGTCGCTAATGAAACAACATCATTGTAGCAAGGACAAAGGTATTATTATTATGAGACTATCCACCTCGAACAGATTTAATCGTGTCCATAAGCCCTCCCCAGAAAACAAACGACGCTGCCGCGATAATGATGTGGAAGGTTTGGTGACTGGCGCCGTAGATGTCGAAACCGCGCCAATACTTCTCGGGAAACTAAGAGGAAAATATTAGCAAAACGAAACAACCAAACAGAACAACATGTCCATCGACCCCAATGGGGCCAACAAACAAACAGTTGATTTTGTTACCGACTAGAGCTCTGGCTGGAATTTTAAAAAAAACCCTCACATTGAAGAGACAACATACCTTTGCAGCATAAACCACAGCGCCCGCCGCATTCAACACTCCAGTCGTAATGATCCACCAAAGTGATATCGGCGCCTTTCTAGCTCCTGCCTTGACCTTGATCACTCGACCGTGTATAATAGCCGCCAGTCCTGGTACTGCTAGACCTGCGAACATAACCAGACGCAGTGCTACTACTGGTCCCTTCTGTTGTTTCGGGACTAGGAGGACTGCGCAGCAGCCGAGGGCTATTATTGGTACCTGAGATGTTGAGGTCAGCATGAGTTGAGGGTTGAGAATGCGTTTTAGAGAAGCTTGTGTTGTATGAGAAGAGAAAGAGGAGGCGGGGAGGAAGAGGAGGAGGGAGTGGAAGACGACGTACAAAAGCATAATAGTATTTCTGTATGTTTATATGGTCGAATAGTCCGTAATAGATCATTGGCACCGCGGCGGAGGACATGAGCGACACGATGCCGATGACGTCGAATTGGGCTGTCCACCAGTATTGTTTCGGGTTGACATGGGCGCGGATGTGGTGGCTGTGGTTGGGGGTATTGTTGTCGTCAGTTCTACGAGATTGAAGAAAGATAGTGAAACGAACTGAAAGCCTTGGTGGTTGCATCAGTATGATGGCTTTGAACTTTACTTACAGCGCAGACAATCCAAAACACGTTGCCGTCCCAGCAGCGTATATATTCGTCACAATGATATCCTCACGCGTCATATATTTCGGCGGTGCCGCAAATGTCTTTATAAATAAAGCTACAAAGATGCCGCATGGTATGAGATGAGAATAGATGTTTACTGTCTGATTGTGATGATGTATTGGTTTAAGCGTGAGGACGTCCCAGACGTTTGTCCCTGGCTTACTGTCCAACAATGAAAGCGTCAGGTTTGCCAGAATGCTTTTCTCCGTGTAAAATCGAGGCGTTTACGACAACATACATATATCCTTTCTGCAGAAAAGTAGGTCGTTCGAAGAGCCAGGGCATTGCTTCTTTGGGTGGTGGCGGGTTGCATGATGTGCTCTCTACGGCACCGTATGTCACAGCAGGGATTTTGTCTTTGGACGACGCAGCATATTCTTCCGTTGTCATAATATCGATGTTTGATTTTGATGGTGTTTCAGGAATGTGTCATGTGCCAAGGATGGATAAGTTTCAAGTTGCCATGTTCGGAGCACTCGTCATCGAATCGGATTTTGAGAATTCGACCTACGCCTGATTAGGAGTGCGGACCAGCTCAAGCCGACGTCGATTCATGGATCGTGCCAACTTTGAAACATCCTCGCTCGACCCCGCTGCACTAATGATATTGGCGAGCGGGGTAGATGACGAGATGAGGAGAAGGAGGGAGTAGTCTGCTTAGTGAAAAGAGGCTTGTCGTCCCACTCGAATGGCACGACTTCCCTGACCTATCTTGTCCTATCCGTTGCTTTCGTTTTTACTCTTGCCGTTCACAACTTGATTCAACGGGAACGGGAAACGGCACTACTAGTCGCGTGGTTCCTAGGTTGCTTGATTTCTTCTTCGACCTCGAAAAACATCTTTTCTTACTCAAGCATCTCATTTTCACCCGGCAACATGTTGTCCTCTGTCAAACCTCTTCGCTTCCTATCAAGCATACTCTTTGTATCTTCGGTTTCTGCAGTAAACCTCTTCGTTGCTTCGTACGATGGCAACCTTACCACTCTCTCCCTCACTCCTTCTATCTCATCTGTCCAATGGGCGCCTCAAAAGCCATTTGGTTGGCCATTTGGTCATCATCCTCCCGGGCCTTCCACTTCCACACAGTGGACATACAGCTTGAGTACCATTTCCACATTCAACACTACTACCGCTTCTCCTTCCTGGCTCCTTCTCAACAAACAAAACAATCTTCTCTACCTCATCGACGAGAATGTCGTGGCAGGTAATGGCACAGTCGTCACATATTCCACCGCTTCCGGCACGCCATCAGAAGTCCACCGCACCATCGCCCCAGAAGGAGGCGTCTATGCCGTCTTCTACAACTCTGGTTCCGCCATGGCAATTCCTCATTACACGGGCAGTCGTCTTCTATCCTACGCCATTGACTCGACCGGTAACCTGAAGCTGCTACAATCTCTGAGCTTCACTCTCCCTCATCCAGGTGTCGTCCCCAACCGCCAAGACGCTCCCCATCCACATGAAACCCTGCTCGATCCAAGTGGACAATTCATCCTGGTACCTGACCTCGGCTCCGACCTTGTTCGCATCTTCTCCATCAACGCTAGCAGTGCTGTCCTCACCGAGATTGCGCCGTTGGTCGCCGCACCAGGTTCTGGGCCTAGACATGCCGCTTTTACCCTCGATCCCATCAACGGCAATTACATCTTCTATCTTGTCGGCGAGATCACCGCTACCGTCACTGCATATCGTGTCAGCTACCCTTCCACAGGCGGCATGGCGTTCGATATCCTGCCTGATGGTGTCTATCCCTCCCTCGGCCCAGGCCATCCCGTCCCTGCAACCACAACAGGCGAAAGCACGGGCGTCACGGCCGAAATCGCACTTAGTCCTGATGGCAAGTTCGTCATCGCCTCCAACCGCCGGGACCTAAGTTTCAATGCGACAACGCCGCCGTCGGACAGTCTAGCTACCTGGGCGATTACGAGTACTAAGGATGCTGGCCCGGGTGCGTTGGACTTTCAAGGCTTGAGTCCTGCGGGAGGAAGTTACCCGAGACAATTTGCGATTAACAAGGCTGGTGATCTGATTGCGGTTGGGTTGCAGATGACGGGGAGAGTGGTTGTGTTGGAAAGGGATGTGGATTCGGGTATGTTTGGGAAGGAAGTTGGGAGTGTGGAGGGATTGGGTGGTGTGACTTGTGTTGTTTGGGATGAGTAGGTATTTGAGATGAGATGGGGCGTCATTAGAAAGAGGAATAGGCAGTGGGTGCGTTGGATGTCTAGTGGCAAGGAGAAAGATTGCAACACGAACAGAGCAAGGCTGGTTCCGGGAAGTCGAATGTATTTTGAGCAATGTCTCTATTGCTACCCGAAACTTCAACTCACATATGAAGGACTCCTTTCATATTCGTATCGAATACTGCGGTCACTCACTATTCTGCTCCACTATAAGGTATCTAGAGACTATGAAGTACCCAAAGCGAGTGGAGAGCAAAAATAACAAAAATACACAGCAACTAAAATTCGCATGTGGTCAGCTTACTACGCGGTCGATATTTCGTGGCTTTACTTATGGCAAAGCGAACCGGTAGTCTCCACGATCGGTCCGTGGTCGTCTGTACTTGAGACAGTATTTTCTTGTATTATATCTCATGGTTATGTTCCTGAAACATGAAACCAGTTTGAAACCAGTGCCCCACCTTTCGCCAAAAATGCATGACCTCATGCCGGAGCAGCCGCCGACAACAATAGTCATTCATCTTCTGCGCAAAAAACAGACATCACCACTTTATCACTGCCCTCCAAGTCGTCAGAAATACGGGCCTGCGTTAGCTACCCGAAAACACATTGCCAACACATGGACGCCATGCCTACCACAAACGCTACAGCTGGCGAGAACGTCGAGCAAGTGGCCGGCGACCATATTGGGATGAAAGACAGAGTACTCGAAACCGGTGCTGGTGCTTTACAGGTATGTTTCACCACCGCTCGTACTCACCACATGTCCACCCAACAATCCATTCCCTCCCTCATCCTCCAGAACCTCTCTCTCCCCCTCGCTAACCCTCTCGCCATCCACACCACACCAACTAACCTCCATCCCCTCCCTAGTCCTTCGCACCCTTCAAAAACATCTGCGCCCACCTGAACGCCTTCCATACCTACGCCTCCGAACCCGGCCGCTTCGTCGAAGCGAACCACTACTGCGCCCACCTAACCCACAACGTACGCCAATGCATCCTCTACGACTCTCCGCACGCAAACGCCCGTCTCATCGGCATCGAATACATGATCACGCCGGATCTATACGCAACGCTAGACCAGAAGGAACGCCGGCTGTGGCACTCGCATGTCTTTGAGGTCAAGAGCGGTATGTTGATTATGCCTGCCGGGAATCTTACCACATCATCAGCTCCGTCAACACAGGACGGAAGTAACACACACCAATCCCATCCCATCGGTAGCGTGCTCTCCGGTCTCGCAGACGCCGTAAAATCGCTCGGACCACAACACACCTGGGAAGCGGCCGAGACGACGGAAATGGAGGGCGTCGTTGAGCTATACGGCAAGATATACCATCTCTGGCAGACTGATCGAGGGGACCAATTACCATTGGGCGAGCCGCAGTTGATGACGAGTTTCACCGAGGCGTCGCAGTTTCCGAATTTTGAACAGGTGGTTGGGGAGAGGGATAGTAGGATGGGTGGGGATTGGAAGAGGAAGAAGGAGTTGAGGGCGTATATTAGGGAACCGGAGATTCATGCGGATGCGGATTGGGCGTGGAAGGAGAGGAGGAAGTCGTTGTAGGAGGCGAGGGAGTTGATGTGGGTTATGCGTGTTCGTACGGGTTGGTGGAAGAGATGGAGATTAATTTGGAAAAGGGTAACGCGGAGGATGACTGGCATGGTGAGATGATGACAGAAGGTGTACGAGCTATGATCTGAATGACAAAATTCGACGTAAGTCTGGACAATATACGCTACACGATAATGCGGAAGGTCACAGGAGATAATAGCATGTTCTTGTTCAATGAATAACAACAAGGCAGATGCATCAACCTCCAGGCTATAAAATCGAGAGTGCTTACTCTGTATGGATATTATTATTTGCGTTTCATCATTATCACAACTACATACACGCCATCATAACCACCAACAACAACAACCTCCTCATTCCTGTTACTTCATTACATTACCATCGTACTTTCGTCTCACAACCACTCAACAGCCACCAAACCCACTCCTCCCCTCCCATCACTTCCTCACCACCTACTTCATCTCCAGAAAGAAAGTCTTCATACTCCTCGGCTCAACCTTTGCCTGAAACTTGCCATCCTGAAACCTAAACGAATTGACCCTCGTCACATTATGCGCATTATCCGTCAAATACACCGTCGCCTTATTCACATCCACCCCAAACAGCTGCATATTCAGCGTATACGTATAATGCGCACTGTTGATCACCGGCACAGCGACAGTACCATTGCTGTTCTTCCAAGCAGTGACGCGGACTTCGGGGACTGTGGTGTCGGCGTAGATACGGACGGCACCGGGGCGAGCGAAGCGGAAGTAGCCTGCGAAAGCCCAGAGGCGAGCGGCTACTTGGTAGGAGGTACCGTTTACATTGACGAGAGAAGCATCTCCGCCAGTCCACGAGCACCACCAGTGCGACCAGCCTGCGACGTTGTTGACGAAGGCGTGGTGCATATAGATGCTGGAATAGAAAGTTAGATATCGAGATTGTTGAGGGTGGTAACGCATGGAAGGAAGAAGGCAGGATATGTAGAGTAGGATTAGAAGTGTCAAGACTTACGCCCACTGAAAGCCCTCAAAATTGTTACCACTAATATCCCACGTCGGCGTCCAAGTGCTGCCGCCATCAGACCACTCTGTTTCAATAGTAGGCTGGCCCTGGAGCAAATCGTCAAAGGGCTCCTTGATGTCCGATTGGTAGTTGTGGTACGTGTTGACGTCAAAGTACTTGATTCCGCCTAGCCGACTGAGTTCGTAGAGGAGATCCCGCTGTTGGCGTGCACCCGTGGAGTCGCAGCAGGACACGGATAGGTCGGGGTACGCCTTTTTCACCATCGGGTAAAACACAGATAGGAAGTCGTAGGCTTGGAAGCCGTCTGAGAGCATGGCCGAGTAGGTGAAGGGGTTGAAGTCGGGTCTGATGGTGGATTAGCATGGACGAGGTTGTTAGTGGTGGTGAGAATGTTTGTTGCGTACTCGTTGTAGGCACCCAAGAGTGACGTCTTGATCCCTTGTTGCTCGTAAAGTCTTACGTATTCGATGAGGTAGTTTGCATACGCCTCACGCCAGTCATATGTGCAGTTTGTGCCTCGAACACCACAGATGTAACCACCGCCCCGTTCCGAGCCAGTCGACTTGAAACGTCCAGGTGCCGACCCTAATGATGAATATATCAGATCAGGAATATTATAACCTGAAACGAACCCAACTCACAAGCATCAGCATACAAATATAATTCCGGGTTATACCTCAACGCGTTCTGCGCCAAAGTAAGCTGACAGCTGTCGTTGTTGGCAGGAATGGAGTAGTTGAATGGCCCAGCAGGGGTAGCAGGAGGGTTGGGCAGGATAGTCGCGCCATTGGAAGAGCCGATGAGGTTACGGAGGATGGAAAGAGCACCGACGTTCTCATCGAAGAGAGTCCTGGCAACATTCTGTTGATCCGCAGCAGAAAGTGAGTTTGTCGCACAGGCAGCACCGAAAGCACCGGAGCAGCCACCACCCATCATCTTCTGGTAGGTTGTGGCAGCATTGATGGTGATGGCGGCGGTGAAGAGGTTCTTTGCGTCAATGGCAACGTCCGGTGCTTGAGCGGACACGACTGCGGCAGCTGCGCTGGCGAGAATCGCAGAGTAGTGCTTCATGTTGGATGTTGATATTGACGAATGTTTGGAATGAGGAGGGGAGAGGAGAAGAAGAAGAAAAAGAAAGTGGAAGCATTCTGAGATTTATGTAATTCTTCTCTGCCAAGATGCTCTTGCTAGTTGCTAGCGGCTGGTCTCGCAGATGTCTGTGCTATACCTTGACCTGGTGATGATCAGCATGTCGTGAGGAGAAAGCATTGGAGACAGGTGCGGGGTCATCCGGGTGAATAGATGGAGGTTACTCTATGTAGTAAAGCAGCATGCATGATCGTCTTGTTGTGGATTTGCTAGTGTGCATTGGGCTGCGTGATCACCAGGCAAGTCAGCAATCCATGCAGGTGCCAACACTGATACCAGGTGGAAAATAGATGTCAATGCGATTGATGAGGATGGGATCAAGACAATATGTGAGCCTCTTCACATCGCCATGGGATGTCATCAAAGCACAAGCCATTTCAAGCACGTTACAATCATGTTATCGCCGCCAAGGCCTGGTGCTTGTCAGACGCAAAGCTTTTGCTTGAATGAGCTTGAGCTATTGTGTTAATCACAGTGAGGGGTGCATGCAGGGCGGCAAGTGAGGGGAAGCAACGAAGCACCTGCAGCGGGTATATCACCTGTGCAACATGGATGTGCTGCATCAACTTTGTGTATGTCGTCAGACCTTTCCGGGTAAAAGTCATCATGTAAAGCGATAGCGGAGGGGAGGGAAGAGATGGGTGGTGCTGAGCAGCCACTTCTTTCTAGTATTTTCCGCTTTGCTAATTCGGCATGGCTACTGCTTCGCTTCTTCAGCAGTGTCGTGAGTGTGCTGATGATGGATGGGCTTCTTTCGGACATGTTTCTCTTGCGGCAGGGTTTCGAAGAGGAGCTTTATCACACAATACAACATCACAAGTAGTAGCGTGTAGTGACCGCGCACTCGACGAGGACGGAGTCTGTCAGACAATCTTGTTCTTGCGTACAAATGTCCAACACCCCATCAGTTTGAAGGAAGGCAGGCGACGATGTTTCAGAGTTTGAATTTAGGCTAATCAAATTCACGACCTCACGCGTCTTCCTCATCTTCCACTGCTCTCTGGTAGTATGTTTCATGCCTCGTCTTTTAGCTAGGATGAGCGGTCCTCCGTGCTATGACATTCAGCTCACTGTATAGATACGATAGAAAAGCATACATGTACTAAATCATCATGCGCAAGCCAGAAGAAGCTTGTTATGAGCTTTTCAGGTTGAAACCGATATGGAGCTCACACAGCATGAGTCATCGATGAGAAAGGTAATTAAGAGCATGCAATTATTAAAGACAATTTCACATTAAGGTAACATTAATCATTTGTGTCGTGTCTGAATCAAACCGAGTCGGATGTTGGACGGGTCTCGGTTCCCACGTGTTCTTCAGGCATTGGCTCGAGAGACACTGGATCGCTGGAGGAACCAAACAACTCTGCTTCCAGCTCTGCTCCCACGTTCAACCCTTCCACCTTCTTCGATTGGCTTCCCATGACAGGATCGCTGGCGTCGCTGAAGTCAAAGTACGCCTCAAATCCACTATCATCATCGTTCAATGGTACCAGCTGTGTTGGTTCTAGCCTTGCTGCAGCTGGCAAGGGTTCTTCGCTGCTGCCTGAAACAACTTTAGAGACTAGGGAAGTTCTTGCTCGGCGTTTGGTGGGCTTGGGGTCGACAGCCTCTTCACTGGCTCTCTTCCTCGAGTGTGTGGGCTCCTCAGACGAATTCATGAACTCCGTGTGGACGGTCTGAAGTCGCATGTGTAGCAAGCCCACGGCATTGGAGGGAAGGGTGCCGGCCCGCAATTCGGCTTGCAATCGTTCTAACCAGTTCAAAAACGCCTGCGTGTTGGCGTCAACACTGTTAGAAGCAGGTTGTGGATAGTGCCCAAGTGATTCCATGGGCTGCTGATCGTGAGAGATGACTCGATGATCGTCCGGTGAGATGTTAGGATGCTGCGCACTTTCCATCATCTCACTTTGGAAAGCTGGCTGTGTCGTCTGTTGTGGATAATCCGCCATGACGATAGGTTGTAAAGGAAGGACATCCTTCAAGATGTCGTCGAAAGATGTGAGGTCCGGCTCCCATGGCAACTCAGTATGAGTAGGTCGTGAAAACTGCCCATAGGTTTCGATCGGCGCTGGTATTCCCATCGAGATCTCTGAATCCCAAGAGCGCATCATCTGGGATGCGAAATTCGGCTCCCGTGGCAACTCAGTATGAGTAGGTCGTGAAGCCTGCCCATAGGTTTCCATCGGCTCTGGTATTCCCATCGAGATTCCTGAATCCCAAGAGCGCAACGTCTGGGATGTGAGAGGCTGTGTCGCTGGATTCCCATGTTGTGTATATCTACCACATGGCCCAAAGTGTTGCAACGACCAGTCACCTTCGCCCCATCCTAGGAAGGAGCCATCTCTGTTGTACTGCTTGTACAAGATCTTTTTGGTGGCATTGGGACCCCAGGTTTCCATCTGTTCCGTCATGGAACCCCTGAAGACGCCGTCATCATCCGCGTAAACATACTCGTACTGGCGAGGGATGTTGACGTAAGCCATGTTGGAGTCGCGATACTACCAGTATGAGGAGTGCTGGAGTACTTTGGAATTAGCTAGACCGCCTCTACCTTGTCGTACTCTTGATGCGGTAGAGCTTAGGATAGGTGCCTACCAAAGTACGAATTCAGCTATAACCTGGGTTGTGAAGACTGCTGGTGATGGACAATCAATTTTGAAACGGGGTAGGAAGTAAGAACGGCTAAGATTATTGACGATGGATAAAAGCGCTGTACAGAGCTGTTGATGATGGATGAAAGCGCTCCAAAAAACTAATGAGTACCGTGAGGGCTTTTCAAAAGTTTATAAGAAGAGGGGGATGCGCTCAGTACCTATCGAGGGCTCGCTCAGATTCCGCATGCATACTTGGATATTAAGGTCGTCCCTCACGGTCGGACCTTCCACTGTCAACAACAGAGCGGGGTTGAGGTCCGAAAAGCATCATCTGCCAATAGCTGACTGTTTTGTGGCTCTGTCACCAAGAACTGATTCACAGTAGACCTTTAACTTGCTCATCTCATCGACGTTGTCATGGAGAATCAGAAAACCAGCCATAGGTCAGTACTAAGGTGTTGGTTTTGCTAGCTTCAACAAGGTCTTGGCGGACATTGACCACGGTGTCCTTGTCTTGAGTTAGACGCATAGACGCATTGTCAGTGGTCTTCCTCGTGATACCCTTGGCGGCGTTGTGCTCAAGGATGGGAAGCATGAGCATGTCAATGTTTGGTGAACCTCTACTACTGATGAAGCCTATCCTTAGCGGTACCCGACTGGCAATCGGCATGGCTCCGCATGGATTACCTTTGGCTACTGCTGTGTCATAAGGCCAACCTTAAGACAGTAATCAGAGTGAGGCGCGTACTAGCAGCAGCATGACTAGCACGAAAAAGGACACGTTCGTCCAAGATACTTGACGTCCATCATCAACTCTCCTTTAAAACCTGCTACCGAGCGCAACAAGACTTGCTTATATATTTTACGCCGATCAAATTTTGGACAAGTTATTGTCCCTTTATTGGCCATTGCTGAGATATCACACCACTATCTACACATCAACTCCACGAATAAACCAGACTTCCACATTTCGATTCCAACTCGAGCATACTTTGATACATTTACTTGGGAAACTAGTCTACCGAGACATGGATGCGCAAACTCAGTTGCTGTGGAAGCACTTCTATGGAATGACAGGAAGCTTTATTGCTTGAGGGAGGAAAACTTTCACCTTTCGTTGCTGTGGTATCTGAGCACATTGAACACAAATTGTGTTTTGAGTTTACAACCATCTAGCAAGTTGGTTGGACTCCCAGTGATCCTAGCCACCTCAATATTTTGCAGATTTCAATGATTAACAAAGTAAAGCAATACTTCTCAGAATCTGATCGACTCCTCATCGATGTCAATCTAGTGTGGACGGACTTCTTGCACTCCTCCTAATTGAGCAAAGATCACATATAGTATTCGAAATTGTGTGTACATTCCTGTTCTGGTCTAGATGTCAATACATGGCTGTTGCTGTTGCCTCGAAGCCACAAAGGTTTTGTCGTCAACATCTAACATCCTAGACATCAATACTCAAATGCCTATCAGCAGACTCCAGGTCTCTCATCAACCTCAACTTCGGTTCATGGTAGACACCGTACGTTGGTGACTGTCTTCAGAGCTAAATGCTTCATCACTTTACAAAATGTCCACATCAATCCACTTTTGCTTTGGAACATTCCACTTGATTCTATTGTGGAATTTAATTATACAGGTAAGTCACTCCTTTCATGTTACACGATGCGTTCGCATGTTGCTATTGTATCAACAGAAAGGATGTGCAGTGTCATGCACAGTCTCTTCAAATTCACTATATTTCTACAGCTGAAATGTGCTCTGGGGACCACAGAGGCTGGGATGAGGAGGACTTCAGACTTGACTCACACCTTGATGATCAGTAGTAATATCTGTAATCTCTGTCAACGATGTTGTGCAGTGTTAAACGTGCTCTTGGTATTCACTATACCCTACAATCGAAATAGGCTTCGTCAAAAACGAAGGTCAGGGTGTCTCCCGATTCAAGCCGCATCTTTATTATTTCTTGACGTCAGCTGGCGTTGTTTTGTGTTGCTATTCTGTCAACAGAAGGATGTGCGATGTCAACATGGATTTTTGAGATTCACTATACTCCCAAAGCCGAAAGTGCTCTTTGGAACACACAGGACAGAAGGACCTCAAACATGATCCGTATCCTGTTGGTCGGTACTGGTTTCTTCAATTAGGAAATTGGTCGTCGATGCTATCATCAATTAATCGTCTCAATGCATGCTTGAACTCAATTTAGTGTTCTGATCGCGGTCAACCTCAGTCAATCCCGATTCTGTGACTTGTAAGAGGCATATACTTTGGAAATCCCGAGAGCTCATAGCTATGCAAGATTCGTACAGATACTTGTGAGTCATACGCGCCCGATCACGATTTGCAGCGATTCATTAAGGCATACGACGTAATCGCCCATCGATGGATGCTAGCATGTACAGCTTAGTTCTTTACCTGAAGCAACTCAGTCGATGACAGTTGGCCTAGGCGAGGGGCATGAGATACAGTCGAGACAACATGCGGAAGCTCTTGGCGCTCAGCACAGGCATGGACGTCATGAACCAGCAAATACAGAAGAAATTGAGGTAACAGTTCTCCAAGAGATACCACACGATCCAGAGTCTGGACTTTCAGATCTGTACTGCTAGTGTTCGTGGTGCCGACGCAGAAGTGGTGTATTAATCACTCAAATGGTTTCCACTTAATAGGGCATCTGGGTTGGATGTCCAACTTTTGGCTCCAGCTTTGGGCTGATGTCGGAGCCGGACCCAGTGCTGCGAATGCGGCAGTACAAGTGGTCTTTGACTGGGTGCAGATTGAGACACGAGGCTCCATAGCTTGTCCTGTGCTGATCATGACCACCACACTAGCCTGAGCTGGCTGACTGGCTCGACTCCTGGCGGCTCTCTTGGTAGAACAATCGCAGCCTCACGCAAATGCAGCACGTTGATGCACACTCGCACGAGCTAGATCGCCCTGAAGTCTGCCTATTAGGTATGTGCGAAAGCTTCAGCACTGGTTTCGTTTCTGTTGACAATGATGACCACAACTTTGACCTGCAGCTCGACTGTTCTTGCTGAAGCACTAATAGACGAGCTAGTCTGACTCTGTCAGCTAACTGGAAGGTTCTCGATGCACATGCTACTCCTGTCACGCGGTTCCACCTCTGGTTTTGTGCTTGGTAACGACCATATTGATTTCAAAATCGTCACTTCCATTAGAATCCAAATCACCAACAAAAGAGCAAGTTTGGCTCATCTGTTCTGACAGAAGGCGAAGGGAAGGTTTTATATGACCATGCGACGATACTCCTCCCAGAGTCCCAATTCATATGAGTGTGTTGGATCGGGTATCATCTCAACTTCTCATCACTACATCTGAATGCAGCTTCACGACACGAGGCGGAGCAAAGTAAACCATCATTTTATGTCAATTTAAACCTAAACAAAAAATATGAGCAAAAGTCACAAGATACTACGAGGTGTATAACATTCCACAATGAGAAATCGAAATCACTACCAACCAACGAGCAAAAGAAGTTTGGCTCATATGATCAGATGGATGTTTTCTGATAGTCATGCTAATGCTACTCTCCACCCTCTGTGTATTGATAAAAACATTGAAGCATCACCTCTCGAGTAGGCTTATCATCACCATTTTCAAGAAACGAATTGAGTCATTACCAGTGGCGTGTGCTAACCATGACTACATAGGCCTGTTGCTTCACGATGCACAGATGACGAAGCGGATCATCGCTCTGTGTCAAGCGCCTGTGAAAGATAAGCGAAATTCACAAGATACTACAATGCGTACATCATTCCACATAAGGCCAAACCATTCACTAAGTACTAACAAACGAGCAACAGCAAGCTTAACTCATCTGACCAAATGGTGGTTCTTGCTAGACATGCTAATCTTCCATCTTTGCATGCTGACTGATTGAATTGAACCATCAGGTCCCGAGCAGGCCTATCCCAACAAGTTCACGCTGGAACACGAGACGAAGCAAATCATTACTTTATATCGTCAATCTAAATCTACGCACGAGGGATTGAGTAGAGCAGTTATCACAAGACACGATACTACTACCTTACGAAGCGTATGAGAAATACAACGGGGTTATACTCGAGGTACCAGTACATCTATTTCATACCTGAAGCTTGGATCAACCACTACACTCCATCCACTCCACACGACATGAGAGCAGAAACACACAAAGCGCCTCGGTAACCATAACACGAAACCACAACGTGTTTTACACTATACAAGTCTCGCTCGCCACCCCTACAAGATATGATGATATAAGATCAGGTGATGCGTCGTTTCGAGCAACGAGTCTTCGAGCTCCCATGTTCGAGCATGGATAGATAGCATTCTGGAGCTGATTTTCTGGCTTTTCTTGTCTTCTTTCATCACTCCTTCGTATACTGTAGCCACTGCGCGACCCGTGCTATAGTTTGTTTTGTTGACATACGTACAAGATCATGATAGTATACGTATTGCTTGCATGACGGGACGATATACTGAACGATTTTAATGTTTACTTTGGTCTGGAGTATACTGTTGCAGATGATCAGGGACATGGTTAGGTTGGTTGCTATACTATGTCTATAATATATGATGATCAAGGATGCTTTATTATCTATCACAACAGAGCAAATAGTCTGTGAAAAGGCGGCTGAGAAACTAGACAATTCATGTATTGTAATGGAAAGCATGAATTACTCCATCAATTTGTATATACCACCATGCTACATGATTCCACTACCTCTGACTTGCAGGATCGCGAGATCCTCTGGATAGATTCGCCTTTCTCTCGACTTCAGCCTGCGCACGGGTGGGTGGGCTAGCGGACAGGCGGGCGATGTGTATGCAGTTGTCAGAGAAAGCAGATACTTCACAGCATTGGGTGGGTGGGGGAGGTGGTGGCCAGCAGCGACGGGGGTGCATGGTGGGCGTATGGGCGAGGCGATGTGTATCCAGTCATCAAGATAAAGCAGACACTCCACAGCATACACCAGAAGATATCCACACATCATCCATAATTTTACACCGCTGCTCTGCTCTAACCCCTTACCTCGCCCCAGCCGGATCCCTACTCCCCCTGCTCAAACTCGCCTCCCTGTTGCCCTCCGCCTGATTGTCCCAGACCAACGCCCCCTCAACCACACTCGTCTTGCGACTTACAATCTCTTCCACCTTCTCTTTCACCCCCAACTTTCCCTCCTTCAGCCTCACAAAATGCCTCACCACATCCCCCTTACTCTTTCCCCCTTGCTCCACCACCTCCCTCACACTATCTTCCGTCGGCAATCCAATCCAAGCATGTGGATATTGCAGAAAACTCGCCGTCTGGCCGCGATTATACAATTGCAGCTGTTCCTGCCCGCGCGTCACGAAATAGCGGTCTACGTCATCCATGCCCACTTTGGACAGGGTTGCTGGCTGCCACTTGGGTGTTTGCGCAGGTTTGCGAATCAGCCGCGCCGATACCCCTTCGATGAAGTCGTGGCCTTCCATGAAGACGCTCGCGATGTGGTATTCGCGCTGGAACGCGTGGTCGATGGTCCAGCTCTTGCCGAGTTGGAGCTGCTTCAGTGTGACTTTGACACTGGTCGGTGAGCGTTCCATGATTGTTGCTTTTGTCTTGCGTGCCCAGTCGCTGACTTCGGTGTTACTTGATTCGTTGGCGGCGGTGTCGAGCGCGGAGATGATGTCGTCGATGTTGTCGTAGGCGAAGCAGGTGTCGATTGCTTGGCGGATGGAGCCGGTCAGTGTCATTGGCTCGTCGTGTGGAAGACCGGTGACGAATTCTTCGATGGTGCTGTTGATGATGCGGTACCGTTCTTGCAATGGCGCATAGTCTTTGAATTGGAGTTCGGCGAGACGGTTTTCGAGGTCGGGGAGCGCGGAGGAGTGCAGGTAGTGTGTTGCTACGCCGTGATAGCTGGGAGAGGTCAGTCAGTAGGAGTTTGAGATGATGTGGCCGAGTGTTTGTTTTCTTACAATGCATTTACGCCTTTCAGACGCTCGCTGGTCAAGCCGAGATACGTCCCTAAGAAACCATCCATTCTAGGGAGGAAGAAACTAGCTCCAACCTCTGGGAAGAAACCAATGGTAGTCTCTGGCATGGCAAACATTGTCCTCTCTGTTGCTATCCGAAAAGGCGCGTGTACACTCAACCCCACGCCGCCTCCCATCGTAATGCCGTCCATAAACGCAATGTATGGCTTGGAGTATGTCGCAATGAGGTGATCCAATTTATATTCATCGGCAAAGTAAGCTTTCGATCTCGCCTGTCCTTCTGCTCCTTCTTGGTTCCATTTCGCAAGAGCTGCTACGTCTCCGCCGGCGCATAGGGCTTTTTCTCCAGAACCTTTCATGATTATGACGTTTGCTAGATCTGATTTTGTCCATTCCTAAGTTTTGTAGTATCAGCCATGAGGTCATGCTTTTCTCCTACTCTTTCTGAAGGCACTGACTATTAATCTTGGTACGATTTTCCGTATCATCGAGCCATCTAATGAGTTGAGCTTCTTTGGTCGATTGAGCTCGATCGTGCGGACGCCATGATTTTTGTGGAAAAGAACATCGTCAGGGTCGTCACCAGGGAGCTCTCCAGGTGGTTGTGATTGTGTGGATATCTATTGTCAATAGCATGAGTACACAATGTAATGTCTTGGTGGGAGGAGTATGCATCGTCCGCACCGTTCTTGAGTTTGCGATTGCAGGATTTGTGATTCTTGCTTTTAGAGGCATGGTGAAGCTGCTTGCGCTAGACTGGCGTATTGAGGTGAAGGCTGAACGACAGCGAGTTGGTCGTAGTAGCATTGAGGAGGAAGGAAGGAGGAGAAGCAGACCAGCTAGCTTCTCATCTGAAACAGTTGCCGGATCGTCGAAAGCCTCGGTCTAGGGCCGTAAAGTCTTCAATACTCCTGGCGAGCTTGCAGCCTATTGTTATGTAGAGTTATAGCAGGAGGGCGTCAGTGAGAGACTTATGGACAAGTAGCGAGGCTATTGATGGTGGATGTAAGTGAAGCTGGCGTTAGTGTACTTTGAAGTATACAAAAAGAAGAAAGTAAAGTCGACATCCAAGTGTTGTATGGCCCCACTTTAATTCTTTCTCGATATAATTCTCAGCGACAACTATCTTCTGCTAATATTGCCGCCGCCTTCAATCGTCAGTCACATCACCAGCCATGTCCTTCGCTCAGACGTTCTTGCGCTCCAGTCGCGCTGCTCTGCGCCAACGAGGAAGCGCCAACCCTTTCCAGCAGACACTGGGAACACAAGGTAGCTCCCAATACTTGAACAGCTGGAGGAACTATGCCACTGCTTTCGAGCGCAACAAGCCCCATGTCAACATTGGTAAGTGAAACGTGCCCTCTTGTTCTCACCTTTCTCCTGCTAACAGGCCCTTTCCAGGTACCATTGGTCACGTCGATCACGGCAAGGTATGCAAGCAGAGGCAAAGTGTGGCGACATGGGAAGAATTACAATTGTCTAACTCTCGGATTTCCTAGACCACCCTAACCGCTGCCATCACCAAGAGACAGGCTACAAAAGGCTTTGCCAATTACATGGAATATGGAGCAATTGACAAGGCACCGGAAGAGCGAAAGCGTGGTATCACCATCTCTACAGCACACATCGAATACCAAACCGATGCTCGCCATTACTCCCACGTCGACTGTCCCGGTCACGCTGATTACATTAAGAACATGATTACTGGTACCGCCAACATGGATGGTGCTATTATTGTTGTCGCTGCTTCCGATGGTCAAATGTAAGATCTGTATGATTTTCTCTGCATGGATCTCGCGCTGATATAATTTACCGCCAGGCCCCAGACTCGTGAACATCTACTTCTCGCTCGTCAAGTCGGTCTCCAGAAGGTTGTTGTCTTTGTAAACAAGGTCGATGCTCTCGAAGACCCCGAAATGCTGGAACTTGTCGAGATGGAAATGCGTGAACTCCTTAGTTCCTACGGTTTCGAAGGTGATGAGACCCCTGTCATTCTCGGTTCTGCCCTCTGCGCCATCGAAGGTCGCCGCCCCGAAATTGGTGAGACTAAGATCGACGAACTCCTCGCCGCTGTTGATTCCTGGATCCCTGTACCCGAGCGTGATACCGACAAGCCTTTCCTTATGGCTGTAGAAGATGTCTTCTCCATTGCTGGTCGAGGTACCGTCGTCTCTGGACGTGTAGAGCGTGGTGTCCTAAAGCGTGACGAAGTAATCGAGATTGTCGGCCGCAACAAGATTCCCATCAAGACCAAGGTCACCGATATCGAAATGTTCAAGAAGTCCTGCGACCAATCCCAAGCAGGTGATAACTCTGGTCTTCTCCTCCGTGGTATCAAGCGTGAAGATATCACCCGTGGTATGGTCGTTGCCCAGCCCGGTACATCAAAGGCACACACCAAGTTCTTGTGCTCCATGTACGTTTTGACAAAGGAGGAGGGAGGCCGTCATACTGGATTCGGTAACAACTACAGGCCGCAAATCTTCATGAGAACTGCAGATGAGGCGTGCCATCTTTACTGGCCTGAAGGCGTCGAGGCGGACAAGATGGTCCAGCCTGGTGATAACGTCGAGATGATGTGCGAGATCCACCACTCTCTCGCTATGGAGCCTGGTCAACGATTCAACGTGCGCGAAGGTGGAAGGACCGTTGCCACTGGTCTGATCACTCGTGTTGTCGAGTAGATGTCTCGACTGGTGATTATCTGGCTTCTTTCAGTATTTTAGCAATGTCGCTATGAACTGGATACGCATATTAACGACTTCTTAACCCTTTCTTCTTGCAACAAAAGGAATATTCGTGGGGTGGAGTGTAATGGGCAATATATTCCTCATTGGAGAGGAAGGTCAGGCTTCTAGCAAAGACTGCCCAATGTCTATGTAGATTTCCGGGTTGTTCTTACATGTATTTTGTATTATATCAGGCTCAAAAGTCTCCTCTCACCATCACCATTACAGCCAATCTCCAAAGTCCTTTACGAAGTACTTTGTGACGGGATTGTTGTTAGTATTTGCTGATCACGCTATCACTAATTATAGGCTATGGTGTGTCTCGAACGCGCTTGCCAACTAGGAAACGCCCACCACATTCCTTCTCAGCTGAAGCAATTTGGCGTTGTACCACTCTCTTCCTTCTCATCATGTAGTCGCCCTTTCACTCCGTGTCCCCAGTTGACATGGTTCTCCAAAAAATTGAAGCTGTATGACGTTGTGAATAGACATTATGAGCTTAGCTAGTGAGGAGAAGATTGACTCAAAAGAGGACCTTCGACACGGCATTGTTGTACTTGAGGAAGAGGTCTCACCAGGATGCGGTGACTGTGACAACAATAAGCGTACTGACCTTAATGCGCGAGCCGCTCTCGAACGCGCAAATGCTAGAATCAAGGAGTTGGAGGAACAAGTCACAATTTTGACTATCAAGGCAACATCGGCAGGTTCGTCAAGCTAAGCAGTCTCAAAGTCTAGTCATGATACACTGAAGTCGAACCACTAACGCATCGTCCTCCTTCACCACAGTCGACAAACTCGCTGATTATGAAGACAAACTTAAGCGCGTTTCCAGTGGTGCAGCGCTTCGTGCACTTCCTACACATCCCACCACCACAACACAAGACAGAAGTATACTGCAATCACACCGGAAGTCCCGTTCATACACTACACTCGAAGTGCCAGACGAGCAGCCACGTCCAGCGACCGCCGATGGAGTCATTATGCCAACACTAATTCAAGACCTGCCCGATTGTGACGTCGTATTGCCAACGCCAATTCAAATTCAAGAGAGTAGACCATCGCAATTTGGAAAGTTTGCATCCTTCTCTAATTTCTGGTCTGGAAGGAAGAATGTGCAGCAAGAAGAAAGATCTGACTCGCCTACACCAGTACGACAGGGAGAAGCTCAGCTTATTCTATTAGACAAGTCCACAGGGACTGGGACTAGCGATGTCAACACAGCATCGTCAACAAAACCCTCAACCATTAAATTCCAAGATCCACGTCCTCCGGCGAAGCGTAGTATTTCAACAGGTTCTACGGCATCGATCGCAGTTTCAGCAGCGTCGACCTCGCTCTCGGACGAACTGTCTCGCGAACGCAATCTTCGCCTCGCCACGGAACAAAAGCTTGTAGCTTTACAAGCAGAACTCGAAGATCTTTCAACGTCACTTTTCGAACAAGCAAATACAATGGTAGCGAATGAGCGAAGGCTGCGAGCCGAGGTTGAGGCAAAAGCTGCAAGGCTAGAGGAACGATATCGTGAGGCTCAAGAACGGCTCAGAGAGTTAGCCGCAAGATGGGAAGAAGCTGGAAGGATGAGAGAAGAAAGGATATTGAGGCTGGGAGTGCTGGAAGAGAGAATTGGCAAGGTTGAGAGGGTGAGACGAGTGGTGCAAGGTGTTGGCTAAGGTTGGTGTTTTCGAGCTGACACATTGCATAGATACGTCGTACCAAATCGTATTAGATGCAATTTTTTCGAGCTGAAACAGAGCATGGGTTGATTTGGCCATGTGAAACGAGTTTGACAAAATGTGAAACAGATCTCTGACAACGACGACCCCACTTTCCTAGCCTCTTCTTGCTTCACTTCATCCATTCCTCTTTCATCCATCTGCCACTCTTTCCTCCTTCCTACCATACACTACCAACAAATGCTTCGTGCAGCCCTCCTAATCTTATACTTCGTCCTTGCTCGCCGTGCCGCTCGGCGAGCGTCTTTGGCTCGTGGAATAATCGAAAGCATCCGATCCATTTCTGACAGCACCCGAGTCACTTCTGGAAGAGCTCAAACTCCTGGAGGAGCACAAACTTCTGACAGCACCCGAGTCCGAGTGATGTTCGAAGAGCAGGCTGTACTCTTGCTCGTCATTGTGTTCGGTCTTTGGTTCGTGTGTGGTATCTTCATTGGATCTGCTAGTGAGGTAGTTGAAGTGAGGAGGGAAGTCGTAGAAGTCAAGAAAGAGTTGAAAGAGCTGGATCTCTTGACTGAAGAGGACGACTAGATGAAGCCCAAGGAAGCAGATCAAAGAATGATGACAGACCATGGAGACGAAGGTAGCTGGGGACGAGCTCTGGGTTATGCGTCCGCAGAAGAGCATGTTGGCGATAACGAGATTGTTTGTGTGTATCCTGGTAAGCTTGAAGTAAACCACTAATGCACTTATAGACTTGCTGACCAAGGCATTAGAAATCGATTCACGCCCTGTAACACCAGTCTCGCCGTACTTCTCTCGCTTACCTATCACACCAATGTCGAATCTTAGACGAAGTTATTCGTATGCGACTCCATCACACCTCGATACCGCCTTCTCCTATCAGCCAACTGCAGTAATCTCTTCGCCTGGCTCTCCACTTTCGCCAGCTCTATCGATGTCCTCTGCTTGCATAGTGGATGGCAGTGAAGAAGTTGGTCACGAGAAGAAGCAGAGAGGAAACACTAAATCAGGAACGTCTGTTTTGCAAACACCTCCTTCCAAGAAACAATTCAATCAGCAGCTACCAACACCGGCTACTACACCTCCTGATAAGTTGGTTCGCAAGGCAGCTGCGAACGCAGATCATGGAGAAGAAGATCAAAGCGATCTCATCATCGTCAAACGCCGCAAGCTCAAATTTGAGACCTCTGCCTCATCCAATACCACGCCACCAATGAACCTCAAGCCAAGCCTCACCACAACCACAACAAAACCTAGTCCCATCACTACATCTAGTTCAGAAGCAGACGCAGAAGAAGAACTACACTACAAGCTCCTCTGCATCCCCAGCTGCATCTACACAACCACCACCTCCTCACTCAACACCAGCACCACCACCGACTCGGGAGAAGAAGAAGACATAACACTAATCTGCTGCGACTCCTGCTACACCTGGCAATACACCACCTGCCTCGGCTTATCTCCAGAGGCACATGAATTACCTGAATTGTTTTATTGTGGTGAGTGTCGACCAGGTTGGGTTGAGGGGTTGGTGCGTGAGGGAAAGGAAGGGAATGGTGATATCTTTGTCTTCACGGAGCGTGGGGATGGTGAGTGGGGTGTTGTTGATGTAGTTGATGGTGATGATGGCGAGGAGGACGACGACAACGCATACAGCGGCCAGCGTACCGCCACGATCACCGCTTCAGCTGCAGCAAAGGGCAGGATCGTCAAAGGCAAATTGTTACCAGCCGGGAAATTCTACCGTTCTCCGTCCCAACCTGTTCCGGAGGCTCTTCTACCTCCCTCAACAAAAGAGCAGAAGAAGGTGAAGACTTATGCACAACAATACGACGAACTTCGCGCCCTCTTTGCTGGTTCGAGCAGGATTGGGAGGGAGGAGATGGCGGTGTTGAGGAGACGGGATCGTGATGCCGATATCGAATGAAGCAGGAAAGAGAAAGTGGAGAGTATAGAGTATAAAGAGTACGACGAGTGTAGAGTATGGAGAGTTTGAAGAGTATAGAGTGGTGTAGGTAGGGTCTGGAATGTGGCTCGAAAATAGTGGTGGTGATATTGGATATCAATGTTTACATGCAAGAAGAAAAGTGTCAAGAAGTACAACACTTACCACATCGCGTATGTGCATGTGCATGTACACGTACGGTACGGTGCAGTTGTAATACGTGACAATGAAATAGCCGAAAAGGCAACAGAAAACGCCAGCTGAATACAGCTTGTATTCGTGCCAATACAGGAAGCTTAACAGAACAGTGATAGCAAGGTACAGTAAGGTAGTCGTGTAGAGGCAATTACTGAAGAGCTATATTAGCTAGCTAGCTCTTAGTAATGACACATCAACGTCCTCTCGGGTGGGTGGGCAGATGGGCGAGCAGGTGTGTCTACCAATCGTCATCGCAGTTTCCGCCGCTCTGACCTTAGCTAGGAGAGGCATGGAGAGTGATGTCTAGGAGAGTACGGAGGGTGTAGGGAGTGTGAAGAGTATGTGTGCGGTGTGGTGCATGTAGGCAACAACAGCAAGGTAATCATGTTAGCGAGAGAGCTCTAGCTAGCTGTCAGTAATACACATCAAACCCTTCCTTTATCCAAGCAAGACAAGCAAAAAGTCTCATCACCCACCAATACCGCAACATCACAAAAAACGAACACACGTGAGCATGCAATCTTCTTTTGCTCTTATTCAAAAGCATTACTTTTCTAGCAATTTCATGTGAGCAAGCTAGTCTATGGGCTTTTTGCCTTGTCTTGCCTTCACTCTTAAGTAAGCAGCAGCAGCATTCTCTCTCTATAGTCCAACGACAAGAGAACAAGGAAAACAAAAAGGGAAAGAAACCTCCAAGCACCTATGGGTATCGTAGTAAAACAAAGTCTGTGGGTGGCCGGCGGCGGCGGCGGCGGGGATGGGTGGGTGGGCGGCATGGCGGGCGGTGTGTCTAGCCGGGAGATGTATGGAGAGTATGACTGGGAGAGTTACGAGAGTACGAAGAGTGTAGAGAGTATGAAGAGTGGTGTAGTGTGGTGTGGTATATGTAGGCTAGGGTATATTGAAGGGTATGGAATGTTGAATGAAAGGGTATGCTACGTAGATAAGTGAAAAGGGTGGGTGGGTGTATTGGATACAGTATAGTATTGCGGTCCTTGCCAGCATGTAAAAAGTGCAGGACGTATGACATCTGCACAGTACAATATAGTACAGTACAATACAACGAGCAAGCAAAAAAGAAACGAAACAAGATACTGTTAAAGCGAAACGAAGCGAAACGAAACGAGACAAATACCAGGTAAGCAAGGCAGGAGGAAGACTCAATTGCGACAGTACAGTTACAACAGTTAAGATAGTCATGCAGACAGAGCTAGCTTATGGCATGAACATGATATCCTTGCGCACATCTTGATCTCCATCCTAGTAAGACAAGCAAGACAAGCAAGACAAGCAAGTTCCGAGAATCACGATACAGTACCACAAGACATAAAAGAACGTGAGAATGCATATTACTGTTTTACATTGTAACAAGAATCAGGCCATTGCCTGCTTGCTGAGTCAGTCCTAGCTAAGTCATTCCTGGCTATAGTATGGTGCTTTGTCTTGCTTTTGATGGTCCTCAAGCTGCTTCCTCTCTACATAAGAAGCTGCATGCTGTAGTCTAACGACAGGAAAGAAGAAAATAGAAAACGGAAAAAAAGGAACAGATCCTCCAAACGTAATGGGTATCGTAGTAGAACAAAAGTGCTCCAGCCATCGAGCAAAGTCAAGAAGAACCAACCTTTCTCATCCCGAAATAGCGTCACTTTTCTGGCAGCTTGCCAACGGAACGCAACGCAATGCGCTTCCTCAACATTCATCCAACCACCCAATCATTCCAAATCAAAAAGTCTCATCATCATAACTCATCTCCCTCCTCTGCACCACCTGCTGCTGCTGCTGGGCTCTCGCTCCATACGCTACACCTCCACCAACTCTAGCACCAAACTCCTTCGCCGTTCCCATTCCCAATCCAATTCCCAAGCCCATATTACCAGTGGTAGCAGGACTCCTTCCCATCGTCATCGTCATCCCAGTCCCCGCCGCCCTAATCTTCGCATAATAAGCATCACTCGCATCTCTTTCAGGTTCAAGCTCATCATCTTCAGTTTCCGCTAGACTTTCCCAATTCTCGCTTCGACCACTGCCATTCAGATGGGACGTTTCAGCAGATGCGGAGGACGTTTCGCGGGTGCTGCGGCCGGCGAGGTTGAAGGTGTGGAGGATGCTGCCGTTCATGCTGCCGCTGTAGTTGCTTCTGCTGTAGGTGGATGATGTGGTTGAGACGACACTGCCGGCGCGATCGAAGGTCGGACGAGCTGGTGGTGGCATTGTGGTGTAAGATGAGAGACTTGGTGTCGGTAGAGGTCGGGGCACGGATGAGTAAGGATCTTCGACACCAACATTACGGACAATGCTGCTGCTGCTTGTGGAGAAGTCGTGAGGGAAGCGTGGTGTAGTTGATGGCGTTGACATTACAGATGCAGGAGGAGGTTCGTAGAGTTGGCGCATTCGTGGTGGAGGAGCCATGTATTGTGGTCCTTTGCGTAATGTGTTTGACGCATTTTCTTCGCCGGTAGTGTGTGCTGGACTGCGCGTGGGTGATGTGTTTGTAGCTGCCATCGCACCAAGAGGCACTCGAGACGGGATCTTGGAAGGACTGCGAGTGTGATTTGACTGCGTTGTTGCAGGTCGTGCAGTGTTTCTCCCTATTGTGCCTGTACCTGCCGGTGTCTTTGGGCGCATAGTCGATGGAGCTCTAGAATCAGGAACTTTCTGTGCTGGAGTTGGCCTGACTGCTGGCCGAGCTGGAAGCCCATTTGGTGTTTTGGACCGTGGTGGTGGTGCTTTGGCTGCTGATGCTACGAGGATATCAATATATCTCTCACCAAAGACGAGGAAGGGTCTGCCATATTCTTCTTCCCACTGCTCAAGAGTCTTTTCTAGCTCCTGCTCGACCTTTGGCAAGTCTTTGGCGATACGCTTCCTCATCTTTTCTTCTCTCAATAGTCTTGTAGGATCACGTCTTTCACCTTTTGCTCCTTTCATCAACAATCTTGACGCATCTTGACTTGCAGTTGCCAAATCTTCACGGTCCTTTACGAGCGATCGGTGCTTTGCGATCAGCTGTAATGTCGGTGCTCTTTGTTCTTTTAGTGTTTCGAGACGTGCGATTTCGGCTTCGTGTGCTGATAACAGGGCATCGCTGTAAACATCTGACATGCTTGTGAATATATATTTGAGCTGATGAGGTGAGACTAGCTTACCACAAAACATGGGCGTGAACTCGACTGCCTCTTCCTCTGAGATGTAGAGTTCGTCCCAGAGACTCTGTAAGCGAAGGCGTGCATCTTCCACGAACAGGTGTAGGTTTTGTCTTTTCAGCTCGTTCAATCTTGATAGCTCGTCTTCAAAGTCGTTGATTTGCTTAATACCACAACCACGACATCTGGCGTTGAATGTTTTTCTGTCTTGCTCTTCTACTCCGAGACGGTCCCAGAGTGTTTCGACTTGTGTTTTGAAATTGTTCAACTTCTTCTCCCGATTGCGTTTCTCGTCCAGTAGTTTGTCACGTCGCAGTGTTAGTTTCTTGATGTCTTCGTGATGCAGACCAATTTGCTCGGGTGCTTCTCTCCAGCAGCGTACGATATGGTCATCCGTTTGAGCTTGTGGTGTGCCGAGTTCTGCCCAGAGCTTGACTATTTGCTCTGATACTTGTGAAACTGTGCTGATTCTCTTGTTGTATTCATCATAGACTCTTGTGAACTCTGCATCAACTGAGTTTATATACGTAGGTGAGAGGTTGAATGTGGGAGGAATCGTGCCGTTGGCTGCCACGGC
>Ga0160428_1000738_pt1 | contig 31481 bp, 30 predicted proteins | sample SolpanmetagenomM_FD_108198 | JGI IMG/M metagenome (GOLD analysis project Ga0160428, IMG submission 108198) | Solar panel surface microbial communities from Lawrence Berkeley National Laboratory, California, USA - M | ecosystem: Engineered > Built environment > Solar panel > Unclassified ... | reverse complement strand
GTCGCGCAGGCGCTTCACCTGGATGATCAGCTCGACCGAATCGGCGATCTGGCGGCTGATCGCCTCCTTCGGCACCTTGATGTCGGACATCATCACCATGTTCTCCATACGCGCCAAAGCCTCGCGCGGGGAGTTGGCGTGGAGCGTACACATCGATCCATCGTGGCCGGTGTTCATCGCGGCGAGCATGTCGAAACACTCGCTGCCGCGAATTTCGCCCAGGATGATGCGATCCGGGCGCATACGCAGCGCGTTCTTGACGAGGTCGCGGATGCTGATCTCGCCCTGGCCCTCCAGATTGGCGGGCCGCGTCTCCAGTGGCAGCCAGTGCGGCTGCTGCAAGCGCAATTCGGCCGCGTCCTCGATCGTCAGCACGCGCTCGCCGGGGTCGATCATCTTCGACAATGCGTTGAGCATCGTCGTCTTGCCCGAACCCGTACCGCCGGAAATCACGACGTTGAACCGGCTCGCGCCCGCGATCTTCAGCGCGGTCGCCATCTTGGGGCTCATGCTGCCGAAGCCCGCCATCATGTCGAGCGTGATCGGCTTCGCGGAGAATTTACGGATCGAGATCGCGGTGCCGCGCAGCGACAGCGGCGGCACGATGACGTTGACGCGGCTGCCGTCCTTCAGGCGGGCGTCGGCGAGCGGCGTGGTCTGGTCGACGCGGCGGCCGACCGAATTGACGATGCGCTGCGCGATCTGGAACAGATGTTCCTCGTCGCGGAACTGGATCTGCGCCAGTTCCAGCTTGCCCTTGCGTTCGACGTAGGTCTGGTCGGGGCCGTTGACCATGATGTCGCTGACCGCCGGATCGGCGAGCAGTTCCTCGAGCGGCCCCAGCCCGAGCAGTTCGTCGACCAGCACCTTTTCCAGCGCGAACTGTTCGCGCCGGTTGAGCGTCAGCTTCAGCTCGGCGAGCACCTCGCCGATGATCGGGCGGAATTCCTCGGCCAGCTCGTCCTTGCCCAGCGTCGCCGCGGCTTCCGGATCGACGCGTTCGAGCAGGCGGGGAAGCACCTGTTCCTTGATCTTGTGGATCGATGCCTCGAACCCTTCGCCGCGGCTGCTGCCGGCGTCGCCGCTGGCATTCTGCCGATCCGTGAGGCGCTGCATCGCATCGGCCGTGCCGACCGGCATCGTGCTGCCCATCGCCTCTTCGCCGGGCAGCGGTATCGAATCGATCGGGGGGAACTGGCTGCCGGGGGCCGGCTCCTCGGCCCGCGCATTGCCGCTGCCCTGCATCGGACGCGCCACGCCGAACGCCGGCCGTGCCGCCTGTCCGCCACCCATTCCACTGCGACGCCCGAACGCGCTCATGCTGTATCCTTCGAACCTTGACCGCAGGCCTAGGCCGCAGAGTTTGACATTTTCCTAACCAAACCAGGCGGCCTGTCCGCGGCGCGGGGCAGGGCGTCACTCTTCCGCCGCCGCGCCGCGATCTTGACAGCAAGGGCGCGGTGCCGTTCGGAGGCTGTCGCATGCGGCGGCTCATCCTCTTCCTGATCGCGCTGGGCTGGGCGCTCGCCGCCGCGCCGTCAGCATCGGCGGACGATATCGGTGCGACCGCCCGCGGCGTCGTGCGCATCGTCACGATCGCGGTGGTCGATGGCGAGGTGGTGGGCTTCGGCCACGGCAGCGGCGTGGCGATCGGCCCCAACCGTATCGTCACCAACGCGCATGTCGTCGAACTCGCGGAACGCTATCCCGACAATGTCGTCGTCGGCGTCGTCCCCTCCGAAGGCGACAAGAGCTATCAGGGCCGGGTCATCGCCTATGATTCCCGGGCCGATCTCGCGCTGATCGAATTCGCCGGCGGGCGCCTGCCGCCCGCGACGCTCTATACCGGCCCGGTGAGCGAGGGCGATGCGGTGGTCGCGCTCGGCTATCCGGGCAACGTCGATCTCGCCACCGCCCGGTCCGCGGCCGATTATATCCGCCCGACCTCGCCGGTGCGGTCGGAAGGCGTCTTCTCCGGCCGGCGCAGCCTGACCGGGGTGGAGGTGCTGCTGCACACCGCCAATATCGCGCGCGGCAATTCGGGCGGTCCGCTGCTCGACCGTTGCGGCCGGGTGATCGGGATCAATTCGGCCATCACGCGGGGTGAGGAGGGCGACAGTTCGTTCGGCTTCGCCATCGCCGACACGCGCGTCGCAAGCTTCCTGCGCGAGGCGAAGCAGCCCTTCGCCAGCGTCGGCACGCCCTGCACCTCGATCGAGGAGCGGCTGCGCGAGGATAACGAGGCGGACGTCCGCGCACGCGCCGATGCGTTGACCAGCCAGCGCGAGGCGGCGACCCGCGCCGCCATGGGCCGCGAAGAGGCGCAGGTGCGTGCCCGTGATGCCGCGCAGACCCGGCGCGAGAACGTCATGGCGCTGGCCGGGCTGCTGCTGGTGCTCGGCGCCTTGGGCGTCGGCGGGGCGGGGCTGCTCGCCTCCCGCGGCGCGCGCCGTCACGCGATCCGGGCGGCGGCGGTCGGCGGGATCGGGATGGTCGCCGCGATCGTCGTGTTCGTGCTGCGGCCCTCGGGCGAAGCGCGGCTGCCGGCCCCGCCTGCGCTCGTCAGCCGCGCGATTCCGAACGCGCCGCTCGGCAAGCTGGTCTGCACCGTCGTGCCGGAGCGCAGCCGCGTCACTGTCTCCGCCACGCCCGACGTCGCGCTCGACTGGGGCCGCAGCGGCTGCGTCGGCGGCCGGACGCAATATCTCGCCGTCGCCGACCGTTGGGAACGCGTCGCGGTGCCCGACGGCGACCAGACCGTGTCGGTGCTGGTCTTCGATCCGGTCACGCGGCGCTACACCGATACCCGCTACATGCTCGGCGCGCAGGCGATGACGCAGGTGCGTGCGCTCCGCGGTGCGCAGCCGGACAAGGGCTGCACCGTCGATCCCGCCGCCACCGATCGCCTCGCCCAGCGCCGGTCGGCCATTCGCGCCATGCTGCCGCCGCTGCCCAACGAAAAGCTCGTCTACGCCTGTCGTCCCGGCTGACACGCCGGGGACGCCTGCCTCGACCGGCAGGCCGGACAGACCGCGCCCGCGCAGCCCGACCCGCTTAGCCCTCCCGGTCCAGCAGCCTGCGCTTCCGCTCGACGCCCCAGGCATAGCCGCCCAGCCCGCCGTCGCTGCGCAGGATGCGGTGGCACGGCACCACCACCGCCAGCGGGTTGCTGCCGCAGGCGGTTCCCGCCGCCCGCACCGCGCCCGGCGCACCCGCCGCGGCGGCGAGTTCGGCATAGCTGCGCGTTTCCCCGGCCGGGATCGTCTTCAGCGCCTGCCACACCGCTTCCTGAAACGCGGTGCCGCGCACGTCGAGTGGCAGCGCCGTGTCGCGGCCCGGCGTCTCGACCAGCGCCACCACGTCGGCCGCCAGCGCCGCCAGCGCATCGCCGCCCGGCGCGATCCGCGCTTGCGGAAACCGCGCCGCCAGCGCGGTCTCGTCCTCGTCGAAGGCGACGCGGCACAGGCCCTTGTCGGTCGCCGCGATCAGCAGCGGGCCAAGGCTGGTCGCCGCCACCGTCCAGCGGATCGCCGCCCCCGCACCGCCGCGCGCCCATACGCTCGGCGCCATGCCGAGCCGCTTGGCGCCATCGGCATAGAAACGGCTCGCCGCGCCATAGCCCGCATCGTAGATCGCGTCGGTCACGCGCCCCTCGCGGCGCAGCGCCTCGGCCGCCCTGGTGGCGCGCAGGCCGCGCGCATAGGCGGCGGGCGTGACCCCGGTCGCCCGCTTGAACAGGCGCTGGAAGTGATGGGGCGCATAGCCCACCCGTGCCGCCAGCACCGGCAGCGCGATCGTGCCGTCCGCCGAACCGAGCAATGCGATCGCCTCCGCCACGGCGACGCTGTCGCGCGCCACCGCATCGGGCGTGCAGCGCAGGCAGGCGCGATAGCCCGCCGCCCGCGCCGCCGCGCCATCGGGCAGGAAGGTGACGTTGGCGCGGTGCGGATGCCGCGCCGGGCAGCTCGGCTTGCAATAGATGCCGGTGGTCCGCACCGCCGCGACGAACGCGCCGTCCTGCGCCCGGTCGCGGCGTTCGAAGGCGGCCCAGGCCGCATCCTGATCGATCGTCGTCATGGCGCGTATCTACGCGCATCGGCGCCGATACTCATCCCGGCGCTTGCGATCAAAAGCCGGTGCCGCGCACCGGCGGCCGCAGCCGCATCGCGGCGATGTCCTGCTCGCCCGCCGCCAGCGCGCCGACCCGGCCCAGCCCCTTGCTCACCTCGCCGCCGGCCCTGGGCGCGAACAGCCGCGCACGCATATAGCGGTCCGACGCCTCGGCGTAGCGCCCCGCCGCCTCGGCACAGAGCGCAAGGTTGAAGGTCGTCGATCCGTGATCCGGCACCATCCGGTCGACCTCGGCGAACACGGCGCAGGCGGCGGCGCCATCGCTCTTGGTCAGCTTCACCGCCTGCTTGAACCGCGCCGCGGCTTCCGGTGTCAGGCCGTCGCGCTTTTCCTGCACCCGGACGGCGTAACGTTCGCGGTGCGGCGCCAGATCGAGCCGAACCTCCGCCGCGATCGATTCGATCATCGAGTGGACGGTGCCGCCCACGTCGCTGGCGACGCCGTTGTCCTCGCACCATTCATGGCTGTCGTCGCGCGTTCTGGTGACCGCATAAGGCGTCACCCGGTCGCTCCGGCGGATCAGCGACAGGTCGGCGCGCAGCGCGATCGTCCGCCGCACGCAGGCGACGCGATAGCGATCCTTGCGCACGCATTTGCCATCCTTCTTCTCCGCGCAGCGTTCGCGCGTCTCGGTGAAGCCGGTGTCATCGACCTCGGCGGCGGTGCGTCCGGTCAGCACGCCGTCGGGGCGCAGGCTTTCCGGGATCAGCTGGACATGCGGCAGGCCGTCGGTGCCCAGCGCGCCGAGCTGCCGCTCGATCGCATCGCCCAGCTCGCCGCCATCGCGCCCCGTAAAGGCGCGGACCGCGATCGTCGGCAGGAAGCTCGCCTCGCGCGCCTGCGCCGCGAACACGCCCTCGACCCGCAACGTCTCCGCCGATGCCGGCATGGCCAGCATCGCAACCGTCATCAGCACCGTCCATCGCATGATCGCCACCCTCCTGTCCGGCGATCGTTACGCAAGCGATCCTGAACGCAGGCTGCGCGGCGGCGGCTTCGTGGCGAAAGCCGGGCGACCCGCCGATATGACGTTCCTGTCATCCGCCAAGCTTGCGCTTCGGCCACCCCCATGCTAGCCGCCCGCCACCCATTAGAGGTGCGCTTTTGCGCGCCCTTTTCCCCATGGGCCAACATTCGGCACGAGGACTTCGATTTCCGTGGAGACATCCGGCGGTATTCAAGCAAGCTTAGGTGGGCGGTACGCGCTCGCGCTGTTCGAGCTCGCACGCGATTCGAAGAGCATCGACGTGGTCGAGGCCAGCCTGACGACGGTGCGTGACGCACTGGCGCAGAGCGAGGATTTCCGCACCCTGACGACCAGCCCGCTGGTCGCGCGCGGCGCTGCGGTGAAGGCGGTGCTGGCAACCGCCGACAGCCTCGGCATCGACGCCACCACCCGCAACTTCCTCGGCGTGCTCGCCGAAAATCGCCGGCTGGGCCAGCTCGGCGCGATCATCCGCGCCTTCCGCCAGCTCGCGGCGCGCCATCGCGGCGAAGCGACCGCCGAAGTCACCAGCGCGCATCCGCTCACCGACGACCAGCTCGGCGAATTGAAGCAGCAGCTGCGCGTCCGCATGGGGCGCGAGGTTTCCGTCGACCTGTCGGTCGATCCCGAACTGCTCGGCGGCCTCGTCGTCCGCATCGGTTCACAGATGATCGATTCGTCGATCCGCACCCGTCTCAATACTCTCGCGCACGCGATGAAGGGCTAAGCATATGGATATCCGCGCCGCAGAAATCTCGAAGGTCATCAAGGACCAGATCAGCAACTTCGGCACCGAGGCCCAGGTCACCGAGACCGGGCAGGTGCTCAGCGTCGGCGACGGCATCGCGCGCATCTACGGCCTCGACAACGTCCAGGCGGGCGAGATGGTCGAATTCGCCAACGGCGTGCAGGGCATGGCGCTGAACCTCGAGGCCGACAACGTCGGCGTCGTGATCTTCGGCTCGGATTCGGAAATCCGCGAAGGCGACATCGTCAAGCGCACCGGCACGATCGTCGACGTTCCCGTCGGCAAGGGCCTGCTCGGCCGCGTCGTCGATGGCCTCGGCAATCCGATCGACGGCAAGGGCCCGATCGTCGCCGAAAAGCGCAGCCGCGTCGAGGTCAAGGCGCCGGGCATCATCCCGCGCCAGTCGGTCAGCGAGCCGATGCAGTCGGGCCTCAAGGCGATCGACGCGCTCGTCCCCGTCGGCCGCGGCCAGCGCGAACTGATCATCGGCGATCGCCAGACCGGCAAGTCGGCGGTCGCGATCGACACCTTCATCAACCAGAAGACGATCAACCAGGGCTCCGACGAATCGAAGAAGCTCTATTGCGTCTATGTCGCGGTCGGCCAGAAGCGCTCGACCGTCGCGCAGCTGGTCAAGACGCTCGAAGAGAATGGCGCGATGGATTATTCCATCGTCGTCGCCGCGACCGCGTCGGAACCCGCACCGCTCCAGTTCCTCGCGCCCTACACCGGCACCGCGATGGGCGAATATTTCCGTGACAACGGCATGCACGCGCTGATCGTGTTCGACGATCTGTCCAAGCAGGCGGTCGCCTATCGCCAGATGTCGCTGCTGCTGCGCCGTCCGCCGGGCCGCGAAGCCTATCCGGGCGACGTCTTCTACCTGCACAGCCGCCTGCTGGAGCGCGCCGCCAAGATGTCGGACGCCAATGGCGGCGGCAGCCTCACCGCGCTGCCGATCATCGAAACGCAGGCGGGCGACGTGTCGGCGTACATCCCGACCAACGTGATCTCGATCACCGACGGCCAGATCTTCCTCGAAACCGACCTGTTCTTCGCCGGCATCCGCCCGGCGATCAACGTCGGCCTGTCGGTCAGCCGCGTCGGCTCGGCCGCGCAGACCAAGGCTATGAAGAAGGTGTCGGGCAGCATCAAGCTGGAGCTGGCGCAATATCGCGAGATGGCGGCGTTCGCGCAGTTCGGCTCCGATCTCGACGCCTCGACGCAGCGCCTGCTCAACCGCGGCGCGCGCCTGACCGAGCTGCTCAAGCAGGGTCAGTTCTCGCCGATGCCGTTCGAGGAGCAGACCGCGTCGATCTTCGCGGGCACCAACGGCTATCTCGACAAGGTCGCGGTGAACGACGTCGTCCGCTACGAGCAGGCGATGCTCCAGGACCTGCGCGCCAATCACGCCGGCGTCCTCACCAAGATCCGCGAGACGCGCGATCTCGGCGACGAGGCCAAGTCGGGGCTGAAGGCCGCGCTCGACCAGTTCGCGAAGACCTTCGCGTAAGGTTCGTGCATAACAGGTGACACACACACGCCGTCACCCCGGACTTGTTCCGGGGTCCACCGTGCCTCACATCCCATAGGGTCGTGAGGACAAGTGGATGCCGGAACAAGTCCGGCATGACGATTGAGGGAATGGTGACGAAGTAGAATGGCAAGCCTGAAGGCCCTCAAGATCCGGATCAACTCGGTCAAGTCGACCCAGAAGATCACCAAGGCGATGAAGATGGTCGCCGCCGCCAAGCTGCGCCGCGCGCAGGAGGCGGCGCAGGCCGGGCGTCCCTATGCGGAGCGGCTCGAGGCGGTCGTCGCCAGCCTGTCGCGCCAGCTGTCGGGCGGCCCCGGGATCTCGCCGCTGCTGTCGGGCACCGGCAAGGACCAGGTGCATCTGCTCGTCGTCGCGACGTCGGAGCGTGGCCTCGCGGGAGCGTTCAACACCAACATCGTCCGCGCCGCCCGCCGCAAGGCGGAGGAGCTGGAGGCGCAGGGCAAGACCGTGCGCTTCTATCTCGCCGGCAAGAAGGGTCGCGTGCTCAAGCGCTTCTACCCGAACGGCATCGTTGCCGACCACGAACTCGGCGGCCACAAGACCCTGGGCTTCGCACAGGCGCGCGAAGTCGCCGACGACCTGCTCGCCCGCTACGCGCGCGGCGAGTTCGACGTCGCGCATCTGTTCTACGCCAAATTCGTCTCGGCCCTGGTCCAGCTGCCCGTCGGTCGCCAGATCATCCCCGTCGCGGTGGATGATTCGAGCGCCGGCGTAGTGGCAACTTCGGCAACTTCCGCGCCCGTCTCCGCCGGCGCGGTCGTCGAATACGAGCCGGACGAGGAACAGATCCTCGCCGACCTGCTGCCGCGCAACGTCGCGATCCAGATCTTCCGCGCGATGCTCGAAAACGCCGCGTCGGAACAGGGCAGCCGCATGAACGCGATGGACAATGCCACCCGCAACGCGGGCGACATGATCAATCGCCTGTCGATCCAGTACAACCGCACGCGTCAGGCCGCGATCACGACCGAACTGGTCGAGATCATCTCCGGAGCGGAGGCGCTCTAGTGGATGCCGACCCTCGTCATCATCGACGGCATCAGCATTCTGATGTTCCTGAACGATCACGATCCGCCGCACTTTCACGTGCGCTTCGCGGGTCGGACGGGGAAGTTCGACATAACGACGGGTCGGATGATAAAGGGGACCATCGACCGACGAACCGCGAGGAAGGTGGAGCGATGGATTCCGGCCAACCGCATTATGCTTTTACAGGCATGGACCGACTGCCAGTCGCGGATGACGACGACGAGCTGATTACGGTCGGCGAGCCGATCTGGAGCGTGACCCGGGTCGAGGTTGCCGGGCCGCTTTCGCTCTCCGTCGAGTTCGAGAACGGGACGAAGGGCGTCGTCCGATTCGAACGGTCGCACCTACGTGGCGTGTTCGCCAAGTTGGTCGATCCCGAATATTTCGGCCAGGTCGGCATCGCGCACGGCGCGGTCAGTTGGCCGAACGAAGACCCGGATATGGCGCCGGATCGTATGTACGAAGAAATTGTTGCCGGAAACGGCGAGTGGATTGTGAACTAAGGAACGAACATGGCAACCGCCGCAGACGACATCCGCCCGACGCAGAGCACGGGCAGCAGCAACACCACCGGCACGATCGCGCAGATCATCGGCGCGGTCGTGGACGTGCATTTCCCGGACAATCTGCCCGCGATCCTCTCGGCGCTCGAGACGGACAATAACGGCAACCGTCTGGTGCTCGAAGTCGCGCAGCATCTGGGCGAGAACACCGTCCGCACGATCGCGATGGACGCGACCGAGGGCCTGACCCGCGGCCAGACCGTCCGCGACACCGGCGCGCAGATCAGCGTTCCGGTCGGCCCGGCGACGCTCGGCCGCATCCTCAACGTCATCGGCGAGCCGATCGACGAGCGTGGTCCGGTCCTCACCGACCTGCGCGCGCCGATCCACGCCGATGCGCCGCTGTTCGTCGACCAGTCGACCGAGAATGCGATCCTCGTCACCGGCATCAAGGTCATCGATTTGCTCGCGCCTTATGCGAAGGGCGGCAAGATCGGCCTGTTCGGCGGCGCCGGCGTCGGCAAGACCGTGCTGATCCAGGAACTGATCAACAACATCGCCAAGGGCCATGGCGGCACCAGCGTGTTCGCCGGCGTCGGCGAGCGCACCCGCGAGGGTAACGATCTGTACCACGAATTCCTCGACGCAGGCGTCATCGCCAAGGATGCCGACGGCAATCCGCAGTCGGAAGGATCGAAGGTCGCGCTGGTATTCGGCCAGATGAACGAGCCGCCCGGCGCCCGCGCCCGCGTCGCGCTGTCGGGCCTGACCATCGCGGAATATTTCCGCGATCAGGAAGGGCAGGACGTTCTGTTCTTCGTCGACAACATCTTCCGCTTCACCCAGGCGGGCGCGGAAGTGTCGGCGCTGCTCGGCCGCATTCCGTCGGCAGTCGGCTATCAGCCGACGCTGTCGACCGATATGGGCGCGTTGCAGGAGCGCATCACCTCGACCAACAAGGGGTCGATCACCTCGGTGCAGGCCGTGTACGTTCCCGCGGACGATCTCACCGATCCGGCGCCGGCGACCTCGTTCGCCCATCTGGACGCGACGACCGTGCTCAACCGCGCGATTTCGGAACTCGGCATCTATCCGGCGGTCGATCCGCTCGATTCGACCAGCCGCGTGCTTGAACCGCGCGTCGTCGGTCAGGAGCATTACGACACCGCCCGCGCGGTCCAGTCGCTGCTCCAGCGCTACAAGTCGTTGCAGGACATCATCGCCATCCTCGGCATGGACGAATTGTCCGAAGAGGATAAGCTGACGGTGACCCGCGCGCGCAAGATCCAGAAGTTCCTCAGCCAGCCGTTCCACGTCGCCGAGGTCTTCACCGGCATCAGCGGCAAGTTCGTGCAGATCGAGGACACGGTCCGCTCGTTCAAGGCGGTCGTGGACGGCGAATACGATCACCTGCCCGAAGCGGCCTTCTACATGGTCGGCGGCATCGACGAGGTCGTCGCCAAGGCCGAGAAGCTCGCGCAGGAAGCGTAACCCGATCAAAGCCCTTCCCCTTCAGGGGAGGGGCTTAGGAACACAAGACATGCTGCATTTCGAACTCGTCACGCCCGAGAAACTGGTCCGCTCCGAGGACGTCTACATGGTCGTCGTTCCGGGCACCGAGGGCGACTTCGGCGTGCTCGAAGGCCATGCCCCGCTGATGTCCACCGTCCGCGACGGCGCGCTCTCGATCTACCGCACCGAAGGCGGCACGCCCGAGACGATCGCGATCCAGGGTGGCTTCGCCGAGGTCAATGCGCAGGGCCTGACCGTCTTGGCCGAACGCGCCGCCTGACCCTTCGCCCGACGGCCGTTGGATCGCCCGGCGGCCAACGCGTTGAACGGGCCGGCGATACCGGGTCGGGCTGTCCTACGGCTCGAAGACGTCATAAAGGGCCGGAGCAATCCGGCTCTTTCTCATTGGTGCAGATCCCGCACCGACCAGCGCCGGTCGTTTCCCTTCGTCAGTCCGTGCCGTTCACGCCGCGAACCGCGACGGCGCCTTCCTGACGACCGTCCGCCCCGCCGCTCGCTTCGACCCGGAGCCCGCTGTCGACCTGCGGCAAATCGCCGACCCGCCCTCAGAGGAAGTTGTACGGGTCCACGTCCACCGTCACACGCACTTTGGACGGCCAGTCGAGCGCGCCCAGCCAGTCGCGGATGACGTCCTGTACGTCCAGCGCCCGGCGGGCATGGACGAGCAGCCGATAGCGGTGCCGCCCGCGCAGCATCGCCAGCGGCGCAGGGGCCGGACCATAGACCGCCATGCCGTCCACCTGCGGCGCCGATCGCGCCACCAGCCTGGCGATGTCGTGGGCGCAGGCCTGATCCTCCGACGACACGATGATCGCCGCATAGCGACCGAAGGGGGGTGCCCCGGCATCGCGGCGCGCCTCGGTCTCGGCGTCGTAGAAGGCGTCGGCGTCGCCGGTGATGAGCGCCTGCATCACCTGCGCCTTAGGACTGTGCGTCTGGATGAAGACATGGCCGGGCTTGGCGCCGCGCCCGGCACGGCCCGACACCTGGCGGATCTGCTGGAACGTCCGCTCCGCCGCGCGCAGGTCGCCGCCCTCCAGCCCCAGATCGGCATCGATCACGCCGACCAGCGTCAGATTGGGGAAGTGATAGCCCTTGGTCACCAATTGCGTGCCGACGACGATGTCGATGTCGCCCGCTTCCATCCGTCCGACGAATTCGGCCGCCTTGGCCGGCGACCAGATCGTGTCGCTGGTGACGATCGCGGTCTTCGCCTCAGGAAACAACGCGGTCACCTCGTCCGCGATCCGTTCGACTCCGGGGCCGCACGCGACCAGGCTGTCCTCCTCCTTGCATTCGGGGCAGGCGCGCGGCGTCGGCATGACATGGCCGCAATGATGGCAGGCGAGCCGGCGCGTCAGCCGGTGTTCGACCATCCAGGCGGTGCAGTTCGGGCATTGGAAGCGGTGCCCGCAGGTGCGGCACAGCGTCAGCGGGGCGTAGCCGCGGCGGTTGAGGAACAGCAGCGACTGCTCGCCCCTCGCCAGCGTCTCCTCCAGCGCGACGACCAGCCTGGGCGCGATCCATCGGCCGCGCTCGGGCGGCTGTTCGATCAGGTCGATCGCCTCGATCGTCGGCATCTCCGCCGCGCCGTAGCGCCCGGGCAGCTTCAGCTCCTCGTACCGGCCCAGCACCACCTGCTGCCGCGTCTCGATCGCCGGTGTCGCGCTGGCGAGCACCACCGGACAGCCTTCGAACTTGCCCCGCATCACCGCGACGTCGCGGGCATGGTAGTGCACGCCCTCTTCCTGTTTGAAGCTCGTCTCGTGCGCCTCGTCGACGACGATCAGGCCCAGGTTGCGATACGGCAGGAACAGCGCGGACCGCGCGCCGACCGTCACCAGCGCCTCGCCGCTGGCGATCGCCCGCCAGGCGCGGCGGCGTTGCGTGGAGCGCAGGCCGGAATGCCACGCCACCGGCTCGCATCCGAAACGATCGTGAAAGCGCTTGAGGAACGGCTCGGTCAGCGCGATCTCGGGCAGCAGCACCAACGTCTGGCGGCCCGCCCGAATCGCTTCCGCAACCGCCTCGAAATACACCTCGGTCTTGCCCGATCCGGTGACACCGTCGAGCAGGATCGGACGGAACTCGCGCTCGGTGACACCGGCGACGAGCGTATCGGCCGCCGCCTGTTGCGCCACGGCGAGGGTCGGCTGCCCGAAGCCGGGGTCGGGCTGCGGATAGGGGCTGTCGATCGCGACCTCGACCGCTTCGATCGCACCGACCTTGACGAGGCCGCGGATCACCGCGTCCGATACGTCGGCGGCGGTCGCCAGTTCGCGGATCAGACCCTGCCGGTCGCCGATCCGGTCGAGCGCCTGGGCGCGTTGCGGCGTCAGGCGCGGCGGCACCTCGCCGGTGGCGCGATATTCCGTGGCGGTGCGCGATCCTTCCAACGCGGAGGTCGAGGCGAGCGCCATCCGGACCACGGCGGCAGGCGGCGCGAGGTAATAGGCCGCCGTCCATTCCACCAGCCGGCGCAGCGCTGCGCCGAGCGGCGGTACGTCCACCACGCCGAGCAGCGGGCGCAGCCGGTTGTCGCCCACCTCGGCGTCGGAGGGCAGGCGTTCGGGCTCCCACACCACGCCGAGCAGCTGCCGCGGGCCGAGCGGCGCGATCACGATCGATCCCGGCTCAACCGGCATTCCGCTCGGCACGCGATAATCGAGCGGACCGAGCGCGGAATTGAGGACGAGGACGCGGGCGCGGGACGACATGGCGTCCCTTATATGGGGGCTGGGCGACTCGCCGTGAAGCGCGGATCGCCTCGCCGCTCAGGCGGCCTTGCGCGCGGGCAGCGGCCGGCCGACACGCGCGCGCTTGGCGGCGTAGAGCATCGCATCCGCGCGACGGGCGAGATCGCGAAGCGATTGGCACTCCTCGTCGAAGGCGGCAAGGCCGACCGATCCGGCGCTGGTCATCGTGATGCCGCCGGCCTCCACCGACACCCGCAGCGCGCTTTCCAGGTCGACGCGCAGCCGTTCGGGGTCGGCGATCATCGCGGGATCGCTGATGACCACGGCGAATTCGTCGCCGCCGATCCGCGCGGTGAAGCAGTTGCGCAACCAGGGCTGCGTCAGCGCCGCGCCGGTCAGCCGCAGCACGTCGTCGCCGGCGCTGTGGCCGAGCGAATCGTTGATCGCCTTGAACCCGTCGAGATCGATCAGCGCCAGCAGCAACGGCGTGCCGCGCGCGCGGGCCTGCGCCATCGCCGCCTCAAGCTCGCGGTCGAAGGCGGCACGATTGGCGATTCCGGTCAGGGCATCGGTATCGGCGGAGCGGCGCAAGCGCATCTCGAGCCCGTGACTGGTGGTGATGTCCTGGAACACGCCGACCAGCGCGCCGACACTGCCGTCGATCATTTCCGCCTCGCCGGCGGCGCGGACGCGGCGGCGCTGGCCCTCGGCGGTGATCAGGTCCGCCTCGAAATCGAAGGCCTCACCCGTCTCGATCGTCCGCGCCAGCGCCGCGGACACTTCGGCACGGGCATGGGGCGGATAGAAATCCAGTGCCGTCGACAGTTCGGGCACCGCGCCGATCGGCAGGCCATGGATCCGGAACACGTTGTCCGACCATTCCAGCTCGGACCCGGCCAGCTCGAGCCGCCACGAACCGATCATCGCGATCCGCTCCGCTTGGCGAAAGATGCGATCCTTGCGGGCGAGTGTCCGCACCAGTTCCTCGCCGGTGGTGGCGATGCGCACCGCCTCGAGTGCGGCGCGCCGGGCGGCGATCAGCGCCTCGGCCAGGCTGGCGAGATGCTTCAGTGCGGCCTGGCCCGCCGCGTTGAGCGAGCGCGGATTGCTGTCGAGCACACAGAAGGTGCCGATCGGCTGTCGCACGCCATTCGCGTCATGCGCGCAGATCGCCGTACCGGCATAGAAGCGCATGCCGCCTTCGGCGACCAGCGGGTTGTCGTGAAAACGCGAATCCTGCGTCAGGTCGTCGACGATCATCGGCGTGTCCTGCCGGATCGTACGGTCGCAAAAGGCGATGTCCCGATCGAGTTCGCTCATGCCCGGCGTGGTGCTCGCCTTGATCCAAAGGCGCTTGCGATCGATGAGCGTGATCAGCGCGGTCGGGCAGCCGAGCATCTCGGCCGCCAGTGCGACCAGTGCGTCATATTCCTTCTCCGGCTCGCTATCGAGCAGCGCGAGCGCGTGCAGCGCCGCGATTCGTGCGGCCTCGTCATAAAGGGGGCGCGAGGCGGGAGCGGCATGGGTCATCATCGCTAAGTTGATGCAGATAAGACGTTAAAATGTGCTTTGCAGTGTCCCGGCGGGAGCGGCAGAGAGGGGGTGGATGAACCCGCTTCAGCCTCTCGCCTCCCGCTGGGCCGCCCATCTCGGGCGTGACCGGCGGCGATCGGTCCACACCGTGCGTGCCTATCAGGCGGCGGCCGAACGGCTGGTCGCGTTCCTGCAGGCGCATTGGGGACACACCGTGGATGACGCCGCGCTGCGCGCCGTGACGGCGGCCGATCTGCGCGCGTTCCTCGCGGCGCGGCGGGCGGACGGTCTGGGCAACGCCTCGACCGCGCGGGAATTGTCCGCCGTGCGCGGCTTCCTCGCCTTCGCCGCACCCGGCGTCGATATGCCGCGATTGCGCGGCCCGCGCGTGAAGAAGGGCGTGCCGCGACCGGTATCGCCGGACGAGGCGCTGGCGCTCGCCGACGCGGTCGCCGACGATGCCGCCGCCCCGTGGATCGGCGCGCGGGACTGGGCGGTGCTGTTGCTGCTCTACGGCGCCGGCCTGCGCATCGGTGAGGCGGTGACGCTGCCCGCGCGGATATTGCCGCTGGGCGAGACGCTGGCGGTGACGGGCAAGCGTGACAAGACGCGGATCGTCCCCCTGCTGCCGCAGGTGCGCGCGGCGGTGGAGGATTATGCGCGGCAGGCCCCTTGGCCGACGACGCCGGATGAACCGCTGTTCCGCGGTGCGAAGGGCGGCCCGCTGTCCGCCGGCGTGGTGCGCAAGGCGGTGCAGGCGGCCCGCGCCGGACTTGGACTGGGCGATCGCACCACGCCCCATGCGCTGCGGCATAGCTTCGCGACGCATCTACTCGGTCGGGGGGCGGACCTGCGCGCGCTGCAGGAACTGCTCGGCCATGCCAGCCTCAGTTCGACGCAGGTCTACACCGCGGTCGATGCGGCGCATCTGCTCGACGTGTACCGCAACGCGCATCCGCGGGCGTGACGAACGACGCGTGAGGGCCGGCGTGCGACGTTACCGTCCTCGCGGCTTCCAGGTTGCGACGCGCCACGCATATCCGGCGATCATCAGCACCGTCAGCGCGACCGCGATCGGACCGATATAATGATCGAGCTCCCGAAAGCGCGAGCCGAGGTAGACGCCCGCCGCGGCAAGCACGCTGTTCCAGATCAGGCTGCCCGCGAAGGTCCACACCAGAAACCGCAACAGCGGCATGCCGGTGATCCCCGCCGGCAGCGAGATGATCGTCCGGAACGTCGGCATGAACCGGAACACGAACACCACCCAGCCGCCGTGCTTGACGAAAAACCGATGCAGCCGCTCGACATCCTCCCACTCCATCGTCAGCCAGCGGCCGTGGCGTTCGACGAACGGGCGGAAGCGCGCATAGCCGAGGTGGCGGCCGATCCAGTACCACATGTAATTGCCTGCGGTGGTTCCCGCCGTACCCCACAGCACCAGCGGCACGACCGCCATGTCGCCGCGCGCGACCGCCATCCCGCCGAGGCCCATGATGACCTCCGACGGGATCGGCGGCACGATGTTTTCCAGCGCCATCAACAGGAAGATGCCGAAATATCCGCCCCAGGCGATGCCGTTCAGGATGAACTCGGTCATGCCTCACCAAACGGCGGCGGCGTCAGCCCCGTTCCGCATCCTTCCGCGCCGCCACCCGGCGCTCGATCGCGTCCCAGATCAGCGCGGCGACGTCGGTGCCGTCGAACCGCTCGATCGCGACGATGCCGGTGGGGGAGGTAACGTTGATCTCGGTCAGCCACTCGCCGCCGATCACGTCGATCCCGACGAAGATCAGTCCGCGCCGCTTCAGCTCCGGACCGAGCGCGGCGCAGATTTCGCGCTCCTTGTCGGTCAGCTCGGTCTTCATCGCCGAGCCGCCGACGGCCAGATTGGATCGGATCTCGCCCTCGCCGGGCAGGCGGTTGATCGCGCCGGCCACCTCGCCGTCGACCAGCACGATGCGCTTGTCGCCCTTCGCCACGTCGGGCAGGAATGCCTGGACCATGTGCGGCTCGCGCCACGTCTGATTGAACACCTCGATCAGCGCCGACAGATTGGCGCCGTCGCTGCCGACCTTGAAGATCGCCTTGCCGCCGTTGCCGTGCAGAGGCTTGACGACGATCTCGCCGTGGCGGGCCAGAAATGTCCTCGCCTCGTCCAGGCTGCGGGTGATCAGCGTCGGCGGCATGAACCGGGCGTAATCGAGCACGAACACCTTTTCGGGTGCGTTGCGGACGCTGACCGGATCGTTGACCACCAGCGTGCGGTCGGCGATCCGTTCGAGCAGGTGCGTGGCGGTGATATAGCCGAGGTCGAACGGCGGGTCCTGCCGCATCAGCACGACGTCCGCCCGTTCGCCGAGGTCGAGGCTGACCGGCGCCTCGAAGCGGAAGTGATCGCCCTCGACCCGCTGGACGGTGACCGGATGCGCCCTGGCCCAGACGCGGCCGTCGCTGTAGTTCAGGTCCTCGGCGGCATAATGGAACAGGCTGTGGCCGCGGGCCTGCGCGCTCAACATCAGCGCGAAGGTCGAATCGCCGGCGATGGCGATACTGTCGAGCGGGTCCATCTGGACGGCGACGGTGAGGGACATTGGGGCGCTCCACTTGCCTGTACGCCCGGCAGGTAGGGCGTGGCCGCCCGATTGTCACCCGATGCTAGCCGATCCAGGCGTTCTCGATGTGGCGCGGCCGGCTGCCGGGGGCCAGCAGGATGACGTCGACCCGGATATCGTCGCCCGGTCCGGCATAGCGCGGCATCAACACCTCGGCCGCCGCCGCCACCCGCGCCAGCCGCCGCTCGTCGATCGCGAAGTCGAGTTCCGCAACGGTACGGCGGGTCTTGACCTCGACGAACGCGACAAGGCTGCCCTTGCGCGCAACCAGATCGACCTCGCCGGCAGGCGTGCGGACGCGGCGATCGAGGATGCTCCAGCCCTTCAGCCGCAGCCACCATCCGGCAAGGCGCTCGCCACGGCGACCCGCGGCCTCGGCGGCCTGACGTTCAGGAGAAGCGGGACGTCGCATCGGCATGACGGCAAGCGTGGCGGCCGGACGCGTCATGCGCAAGCGGCGGGGCATACGGCAGCGATGTCCACGTGGGGCGGATGGCGGTTTCTAATCTTCGAACAGCCATCGCTCCGCCGCCTCCGCATCCATGAAATAGCGTGCGTTCCGATGGGCCGTGATGCGCTTGATCTGCGTCCGCGCCAGCGACCTGGCCACGACGAACGCGATTCGTTTCGAAACCACCGCCGGGTCGGCCATCGCCTTGCCGAAGGCCGCGACGCTTTCCTGCGCCTGGATACTGAGATCGCGGGTATCGACCAGCGTCAGATGCGCGTTACCATTGCCCCGCAACAGCTTGTGTGCCTCGTCGCGTGCCTCTGCAAAGCGCGCGATCTCCGGTCCGGTGAAAAACCCGCTCAGCGTTATCCGCACCAGATTGCGTGGAGCATCCACGCTGATCGAGAAAGATGAGTTCATAACGGACTCAATCTAATGCCGCTTTCCTTTTCAAATCGCAAACTTTCGCGGCGCGACACATTCTCCACCCGATACATCGGAAAGGCGGCGTTCACCTGTCCTTGATCGCCAGCGCCCGCGCATAAAGCGCCTTGCGATCGAGCCCGAACTGCTTCGCGACCTCGCCTGCCGCCTTGGCGACCGGCAGGCGCGTCAGCGCCTCGACCAGTGCGGCTTCGGCATCCTGCGGGTCGGGGCGGGCGGCCTCGCCCGGGGGGGCGACGACGATGACGATCTCACCTTTGGGCGGTGCGTCGGCATAACGGGCCGCGAGATGCGTCAGCGTGCCCGTCACCGCTTCCTCGAATCGCTTGGTGATCTCGCGCGTCACGGCGGCGTCGCGGTCGCCGAGTCCCTCGGCGAGGGCGGCGAGGCAGGCGCCGAGCCGTGGCCCCGATTCGTACAGCACCAGCGTCGCGCGGATCGCGGCGACTTCGACGATCGCGTCCGCGCGCGCCTTGGCTTTGCTGGGCAAGAAGCCGACGAACAGGAACCGGTCGGTCGGCAGCCCGGCGAGCGTCAGCGCGGCGACCGCGGCGCAGGGGCCGGGGATCGTCACCACGCTATGCCCGGCGGCGCGCGCATCCCGGACGAGCTTGTAGCCGGGGTCGGAGATCAAGGGCGTTCCCGCATCGGAAACGAGGGCCACCGCCTCGTGCCCCATCCGTGCGATCAGGCCGGGCCGTACCCCTTCGGCATTGTGATCGTGATAGGGGACCATCGGTCGCCTGGCGCCGATGTGGCGAAGCAGGCCTGCGGTCACCCGGCTATCCTCCACCGCGATGACGTCGGCGCGGGTCAGAACGTCGGCGGCACGGGCGGATAGGTCAGCAAGATTGCCGATGGGCGTCGCAACGATGTACAGCCCCGGTTCGAGAGGATTTTCGGAAATGGCCACAGGGGACGTCATGGCAGAGGCAGCGATGCTTGGACAACAGCGGATCGCGGGGGGAGGCGCTGCGCGCGCGATCGGCCGTTGGGTCGCGTTCGCCGCGGCGGGCCTGCTTGCCGCCTGTTCCACCGTCGTGCCGCGCGGGCCGGTGGCGGCACCGGATCGGCCGGTCGTTCGCCCGCAGACGCCGCGTCCCGACGCTGTCGAGGCCGGCCTGCCGCGCGATACACAGCGCAATCGCGTCGCGCTGCTGGTGCCGCTGTCGGGCGCCAACGCCGGCGTGGGGCGCTCGATCGCCAATGCCACGATGCTCGCAGTGCTCGACACGGGCACCGACAAGGTGCGGATCACCAATTACGATACCGCCACCGGGGCTGCAGCGGCGGCGAGCCGCGCGATCGCGGACGGCGCCCAATTGATCCTCGGGCCGTTGCTGTCGGAGGATGTCCGCGCCGTCGCGCCGATCGCGCACGCGGCACGGGTGCCCGTGCTGAGCTTTTCCAACGACGCCTCCGTCGCCGGCAACGGCACCTACCTGATGGGCTATGCGCCGACGCAGTCGATCGATCGGGTCGTGCAATATGCGCGCAGCCGCGGCGTGACGACCTTCGCCGGGCTCATCCCCAACGGGCTGTACGGCGAGCGCGCCTCGACCGCGTTCCTGCGTTCGGTAGAGGCGGCGGGCGGCGAGGTCGGTTCGTTGCAGACCTATGGCCGCACCACCGGCGGCATCGCGGCGGCGGTGACCCGCCTGAACGCCAAGGCGCCTTACGGTGCGGTGCTGATCGCCGACGCGGGCACCAGCGCGGCGGCGGCGGCACCGCTCGTCAAGCGGGGCAGCGGCGCGTCGACCCGGATTCTCGGCACCGAATTGTGGAATTCCGAAGCGGGCATCGCCGCCAAGCCGGCGCTCAACGGCGCATGGTTCGCCAGCGTCGCGGATGGCCTGTATCGGCAATATGTCGCCAAATACCGGGCGCGCTACGGCACGGCGCCCTATCGCCTGTCCAGCCTGGGCTATGACGCGGTCCTGCTCACCGTCCGCATCTCGCGCGACTGGCCGGTCGGACGGACCTTCCCCGAGGCGCGGCTGCGCGACAGCGACGGATTCGCCGGCATCGACGGGGCGTTCCGCTTCGGCCGGGACGGAATAGCGGAACGGGCGCTGGAGGTGCAGGAGATCCAGAACGGCACGACCATCACGGTCTCGCCCGCACCGACCGGCTTCGGGCGCTAGGGGCGCGGGCCGGTTCGTGGCGACCGGCCTTGTCCCTCAGGCGTCGGCGACCACCAGCGGCAGGATCGCGTCGAGCAACAGCGCACCCGCTTCGGTAACGCGCAGGCGCTCGGGTTCGCGGACGATCAGCCCCTGTCGCTCCAGCCGCGCGACCGCCGCCCAGTCGATCGGTGCCGTGCCGCCGCCGACCGCGGCGACATGGCGCAGGTCGACGCCGTCGTGCAGGCGCAGTCCCATCAGCAAGGCCTCGCTGGCGCGATCATAGGGCACGAGCGGCTCCTCGATCTCGGCGCCATGGCCGTTGCGCGCGACCGCGGCCAGCCAGTTCTCCGGCTTCTTGCGGCGCATGGTGGCGAGGCCGTTGCGGCGACCGTGCGCGCCCGGCCCGACCCCGGCATAATCGCCATAGCGCCAATAGGTGAGGTTGTGACGGCTCTCCGCGCCGATTCGCGCATGGTTCGAGGTTTCGTATGCGGGCAGCCCGGCGGCGGCGGTCATCGCCCGCGTCGCCTCGAAAAGGTCGGCCGCGGTGTCGCCGTCCGGGATCGTCAGCCGGCCCTTTGCCGCCTCGGTGGCGAAGCGCGTGCCCGGTTCGATCGTCAGCTGATAGAGCGACAGATGCTCGGTCCCGAACGACAGCGCCCGCGCGAGCTCGCTCTCCCATGCCGCCAGTCGCTGGCCGGGCAGGGCATAGATCAGGTCGAAACTCACCCGCCCGAAATGCCGCTGCGCCGTGTCGAGCGCGGCGAGCCCCTCGGCGACGCCATGCGCCCGGTCGAGGAAGCGTAGCGCATCGTCGTCCAGCGCCTGCAGACCCAGCGAGATGCGGTTGACCCCGGCGGCGGCCAGATCGGCGAAGCGCGCCGCCTCCACCGACGACGGATTCGCCTCCAGCGTGATCTCGATGTCCGCGGCGGGCGTCCAGTGCGATTGCGCCGCGTCGAGGATGGCGGCGACGGTGGCGGGCGGCATCAGCGATGGCGTGCCGCCGCCGAAGAACACCGATCCCAGCGTCCGGCCAGGCAGCGCAAGCGCCTCATAGGCAAGGTCGGCGAGCAGCGCGTCGCGCCATGCCTGCTGGTCCACCACGTCGCGGACGTGGCTGTTGAAGTCGCAATAGGGGCATTTGGAGACGCAGAACGGCCAATGGACGTAAAGCGCGAGCGGCGTCTTGTCGGGGGTCATGATGCCGCCGATATGGCGAGGATCATGCCGAAACGCCACTCATGGCTTGCCGCCTTCCTGTTGCTCGCTGCCTGTGCGCAGGCGCCCGAGCGCGTCGTGGAGGCGCGTACGTCGGTCGATCCGGCCCCGCGCGGATCCGTGCTGCTGCGGCAGGTGATGCTCGACGGGCATGCTCGTGCGCGCGGCGACGTCGGCGTTGCTCCGCTGACGTGGAGCGATACGCTGGCGGCCTCGGCGAAGGGCTATGCCGAGACGATGGCGCGAACCGGCCGGTTCGAGCATGCGGCGCAGTCGATCGGTATGGACCGGCAGGGCGAGAACCTGTGGACGGGCACGCGCGGCGCCTATCGCTTCGACGAGATGATCGGCCATTGGTTGGCGGAGCGAAAGGCCTTCACCAACCTGCCTGTGCCGCAGTCGAGCCGTACCGGTCGGTGGGAAGACGTCAGCCATTACACCCAGATCGTCTGGCGCGGCACGACGCAGGTCGGCTGCGCGCTCGCGAGCAATGCGGCCGACGACTATTTGGTCTGCCGCTATGCGCCGCCGGGCAATGTGTACGGGCAGCTAGCCTATTGAGTGGCCGGGAGCCGCGCTTCTTCAACGGATGTAACAGCACGGGCACGCGTGCCGTTGCGGACCCGGATCAGAACGTCGCAACTGCCGTGATGCCGAAGGTTATAAGCTGGCCGTCGTATACGGGCAGTAGATCCGCCAGCCGACCGTCGCATAAAGCGCGGCGCCCATCGCCGTCGCGGTAAGGACCTGCTGCGCTCGTGCATCCGACCGGGCCGCGCCAAGGGCGGTCATCAGGGCCGTGCCGAGGCCGCGGCGGCGGTGGGGTTCCTCGGTGACGATCCGATCATAGGCGAACACGCCGCCTCGTTCGGCGGCATAGCCTCTGGCGGCGAGGGCACCGTCCGCTGACGTGATCGTGGCGCAGGTGACGTCGCCTTCCATCGTCATGACCAACGTGTAGCCCGGCGGCAGGGCCGGCGACCGGATCGGCGCGGTGTCGGTGACCATCATGCAATTCGCGTCGCGGATCACCCACCGGTCCGGCAGCAGGCGGCGCAGCGTATCCGCATCCGCGCAGAGTTTGAGGAAGATGCGCGGCTGGTCGATCGTCTCGGCGAGCCCGCGCAGGCCATCGCCCGGATGCGCGAAAACGTAGCGGCGCACCTCGTCCACGCCGGCCGTATCGACCCGCCAGCCGCCGCTGTCGGCGACCGGCGCCGGCAGTCCTCGCGAAACAGAGCGGGCAGCGAGCCAGCGATGGACCAGCGTCGGGTCGATCCCGGTCATGCGATCGGCTCCTGCCTGCGCCCGAGTACGAGGGGTCGCCGGTCAGAGTACCGCGGCGACCAGTTGCCGGAACGCATCCGCGCGATGGCTGACGGCATGCTTTGCCACCGGGTCCATCTCGCCGAACGTCTCGGTCGCGCCGACCGGCAGGAACATCGCGTCATAGCCGAAGCCCGCCGTGCCGCGCGGCGGCCAGACGAGCGTGCCGTCGACGCGGCCTTCGAACCATTCGACATGGCCGTCGGGCCAGGCGAGCGCGAGCGCGCAGACGAAATGCGCGTCGCGGGTCGAATCGGGTTCCTCGCCGAGCCGGTCCTCGACCAGCCGCATCGCGTGGCCGAAGTCTTTCGATTCGCCCGCCCAGCGCGCCGAGAAGATGCCGGGATCACCGCCCAGCGCATCGACGCACAGGCCGCTGTCGTCGGCGAGCGCGGGCAGGCCGGACAGGTCGGCCGCCTGCAACGCCTTCAACTCGGCATTGGCGACGAAGGTCGTCCCCGTCTCCTCGGGCTCGGGCAGGTCGAGGTCGGCGGCCGAGATCGGCTCGATGCCATGCCGGCCGAGCAGTTCGGCGATCTCGCGCACCTTGCCCGGATTGTGGCTGGCGATCACCAGCCGACCGGGGGCGAGCTTGCGGATCGCCTGACGGCCGTCTCCCTCGCCGCTCATTTTACCGCGCGCTCCTGCGCGGCGAAGATGTCGGTACAGCCGATCCGCGCCAGCCGGAGCAGGCGCAGCAGCGCCTCTTCGTCATAGGTGGCATGTTCGGCGGTCGCCTGCGCTTCGGCGATGTTGCCGTTTTCCAGCAGGACGAAATTGCCGTCCGCGTCCGCACCCGAATCCTCGATATAGTCGAGGTCGAGGACCGGCGTGCCCTGATAGATGCCGCAGCTGACCGCCGCGACCTTCTGCTGGATCGGATCGACCGCCAGCTTGCCGTCCGCCATCAGCTTGTTCACCGCCAGCCGCAGCGCGACCCATGCGCCGGAGATCGACGCGGTACGCGTGCCGCCATCCGCCTGGATCACGTCGCAGTCGAGGACGATCTGACGCTCGCCGAGCAGCTTCATGTCGACCACCGACCGCAGCGACCGGCCGATCAGCCGCTGGATTTCCTGCGTGCGGCCCGACTGTTTGCCCTTGGCGGCTTCGCGGTTGCCGCGCGTATGGGTGGCGCGGGGCAGCATGCCGTATTCGGCGGTCACCCAGCCTTCGCCCTTGCCGCGCAGGAACGGCGGCACGCGTTCTTCGATGCTGGCGGTGACGAGCACCTTGGTGTCGCCGAAGCCGACCAGCACCGATCCTTCGGCGTGACGGGTGAAGTTCGGCTCGATCGTGATGGCCCGCATCTGATCGGGGGCGCGGCCGCTGGGGCGCATGCAAGTCTCCTCAAGGTCTGATCGGTCAATGCCCTAGACGGCGCAGGAACGCTGCGCCAGTGGTGAGCAAAGGGGACGAGCCGTGTACAAGATGTCGACCATGGCGCTGGGCGCTATCCTGACGCTTTCCGGATGCGCGATGGTCGATGCGTCGGGCGCGGGCAGTGCCGGCCGGCCGATGGCGATCGACAGCGAGACGATCCGCTACGAAACCGCGCCCTGTTTCGGCACCTGCCCGGTCTATGCGGTCACGATCGCGCCGGACGGGCGCGGCACGTTCGAGGGCAAGCGCTTCACGGCGGTGACCGGCGTCCGGGAATTCCGCGCAACCCCCGCCGCCTATCGCGGCTTCGCGGCCAGGCTGGCGCCGTATCGGCCGCGCGATGCCGAGACGCTGCTCCAGCCCGGCCAGCCCGGCTGCGAGAATGCGCCGACCGATATGCCGAGCGTCGATATCGTGTGGAGCGAGGCGAGCGGCGGTCGCCAGCACCTCAACCTCTATTATGGCTGCGGCCCGCAGGCGCTGCGAGAGGCGCTGCGTAACGCCCCCGACGCACTCCCGATCGCGGCCTTCATCGGGTCGCGGGGCGGGCGGTAAATCACGCTCCCTTTATTTGTCATCCCCGCCCGCCCGGGGATGACGGACTTGGAGGCGGGCCGCAGGCAATGACAGGCCCTGTTGCCCGCGGCCGATCCGCCCTAGATACCTTCCCATGGCATTCCCCGTCACCGAATTGACCGATCGGGCGCGCGACATCTTCCGCGCGGTGGTGGACGGTTATGTCGCCAACGGGATGCCGGTCGGGTCGAAGACGATCGCCGTCGCCTCCGGGCTCAACCTGTCGCCGGCGTCGATTCGCGGCGTGATGCAGGAGCTGGAGGAACTGGGGCTGCTCGCCAGTCCGCACACCAGCGCCGGCCGGATCCCTACCGAACGCGGCCTGCGGCTGTTCGTCGATGGCATGATGCAGGCGCTGGAGCCGTCCGCGGAAGAGCGCGCGGCGATTGAATCGCGGGTCGGCTATCACGGCCCGGTCGAGGAGGCGCTGGCCGCGACCACCGCCGCGCTGTCCGGCCTGTCGGCTTGTGCCGGGCTGGTGATGGTGCCCAAGCGGGAACTCGCGCTGCGCTCGATCGGCTTCGTCGGCCTGTCGCCGGACCAGGCGATGGCGGTGCTGGTCAGCGAGGACGGATCGGTCGAGAACCGGGTGATCCAGCTGCCGGCGGGCATGACGCCGTCCGCGCTAATCGAGGCGGGCAATTACATGACCGCGACGCTCGGCGGCCTGACGCTGGCGGAGGCGCGGGCGCGGATCGAGCGGCAGCTGGTCGAGGAACGCGCCGAACTCGACGTCGCGGCGCGGACGCTGGTCGAACGCGGGCTGGCGGTCTGGAGCGAGGATGGCGCACGCCGTCCGGTGTTCATCGTGCGCGGGCAGAGCCGGCTGATCGACGCGGCGGCTGCCGCCGACCTGGACCGCGTCCGCGACCTGCTCGACGATCTCGAGGGGAAGCAGGAAATCGCCAACCTGCTCGATAGCGCGAGCGCCGGCGATGCGACCCGCATCTTCATCGGTGCCGAGAACAAATTGTTCGCCCTTTCAGGCAGTTCGGTGATCGCCCGACCGTTTCGCGGCGCTGGCGGCAGGGTGGTCGGCGTGGTGGGGGTGATCGGCCCGACGCGGTTGAACTATGCCCGCGTCGTGCCCATGGTGGATTTCACGGCGGCAACGCTCGCCCGTTTGATGGGCTGACATTACAGGGAATCGAATGACCGAAGAGACGAAAAGCGACGCTGAGGTGCTGCGCCAGGAGACGGCGGAGGCCGCTCCGGAAGTCGCCGAGCACGACCGGGTGGCGGAGCTGGAGAACCAGCTGGCCGAGGCGAAGCAGCAGACTTTGTATGCGCAGGCGGAGATCCAGAACGTCCGCCGCCGTACCGAGAAGGAGGTGTCCGACGCCCGCAATTACGCGACGACGTCGTTCGCGCGCGACATCCTGTCGGTCGCGGACAATCTGTCGCGAGGGCTGTCGGCCATCCCGGCGGACCTGCGTGCCGACGAAAAGATGAAGGGCCTCGTCACCGGTCTGGAAGCGACCGGTCGTGAGCTCGACAGCGTGTTCACGCGCAACGGCATCACCCGGATCGAGGCGATGGGCGCGACGCTCGATCCCAACAAGCACCAGGCGATGATGGAAGTGCCGAGCGACGCCGCGCCCGGCACGATCGTGCAGGAAATGCAGGCCGGTTATATGATCAAGGACCGGCTGCTCCGCCCCGCGCTGGTCGGCGTGGCGAAGAAGCCCGACTGAGCCTTGCGGGCAGCGTTCACCATGTGGGCGCTGCCGCTGCTGGTGGCCGCAGCCCCGGCCGACCCGCCTGCGCCGGCCTGGCAAGGCGTGTGGCAGGGTAAGGTCGGGACCTTGTCCGTCCGCGCCTGCGTGGCGCGGGACGGCATGGGTCGCGGTGTCGGCGCTTATTATTATGTCGCGCGGTTGCGCCCGATCCACCTCGAGCAGGCCGGCGGATCGAGGACCTGGACCGAAGCGTCCGGCAACGCGTCCGCGAGAACGCCCGCACCGCGGTGGACGTTCGATACTGTCCAGCCGAACCGGCTCTCCGGCACCTGGATCGACGGTGCGCGCCGCATGCCCTTCGCGCTCGCGCGCGTCGCGACGACCGATGACGATCCGTGTGAGAGCATGGCGTTTCACGCAGCGCGCATCCGCCCCGTCAGGGTCACGTCCGCGCCCGCCACGCTGGCTGGCGCACCCTATCGCCGGCTGCGCTTCGACGTGGGACCCGCGTTCGACGACGTGTCGCTGGCAAGCTTCGCCCTGCCGGATCGCGGCGCGGCGGGCGAGCGGATCAACACGCGCCTGCGCAAGCTGATACCGGCCGGCGCGGCGGGCAGCGACTGGTTCGCATGCGTGACGGGCGCGCTGGCGTCGTCCGGCGGCGGCGGCGATTATGCCGCGGACGTCCGGCCGACGTTGCTCTCGTCGCATTGGGTGGCGGCCAGCGAGTCGGTCGATTATGACTGCGGCGGCGCACACCCCGACGGCGGCGTGACCTCGCTCACCTTCGACAGGGCGACCGGCGCAGCGGTGGACCTGCACGACTGGCTGACGCCCGCGGCGAAGGAGAAGCGGGACTATGGCGTCGCGCTGCGCCCGGCCCTCCGCGCGGTCATCGTCGGCCGGTCTGACGCGATCGAGGCCGATTGCCGGGACCCACTGGCGGAGGCCGAGTTCTGGGACATCGGACTGTCGCGCACCGGCCTCGTCTTCACCGCGCAACTGGCGCACGTCGTCGCCGCGTGCGCGGATCCGGTGACGCTGCCCTGGGCGACGCTGACGCCATGGCTGAGCGCGGCGGGCCGGACCGGTGCCGCTTCGCTGGCGAATCGACGCGACCGGGGCTTGGCGCGCGCCGCCATCGACGGCATGACGGCGCCATGAACGCCAATCTCACCGCCGATCGCCCCACCTTCGTCACGCATCTGGAATGTTCGCTGACCGGCGAGCGCTATGAGGCGGACCGGCTGCACGGCCTGTCGCGCGCCGGCCGGCCGCTGCTGGTCCGCTACGACCTCGCCGCGGTGAAGGCGAACCTGCCCAGGGCGATGCTTTCGGGCCGCGAAACCGACATGTGGCGGTGGCGCGAGCTGCTCCCGGTCCGGCACACGGAGAACGTCGTCAGCCTCGGCGAGATCGAGACGCCGCTGATCCCGATCCCGAACAGCGCGGGCAGCCCCAACGTGCTCGTCAAGGACGAGGGGCGGCTGCCGACCGGCAGCTTCAAGGCGCGCGGGCTGGTCATGGCGGTGGCGATGGCCAAGGAGCTGGGCGTCACCCGCATCGCGATGCCGACCAACGGCAATGCGGGCGCGGCGCTCGCGGCCTATGCGACGCGCGTCGGGATCGAGACGATCGTGTTCTGTCCGGAGGACACGCCGGAGGTGAACGTGCGCGAGATCGCGATGCAGGGCGCGCGGGTGTGGCGGGTCAACGGCCTGATCGACGATTGCGGCGCGATCGTGGGGAAGGGCGCCGCCGAGGGGCGCTGGTTCGATTTCTCGACGCTGAAGGAGCCGTACCGGATCGAGGGCAAGAAGACGATGGGTCTGGAACTCGCCGCGCAGTTCGGCTGGGACCTGCCCGATGCGATCTTCTACCCCACCGGCGGCGGCACCGGCCTGATCGGGATGTGGAAGGCGTTCGACGAACTGGAAGCGCTGGGCTGGATCGGATCGAAGCGTCCGCGCATGTATGCGGTGCAGGCGTCGGGCTGTGCACCGATCGTCCGCGCGTTCGAGGCGGGCGTCGAACATGCCGAGCGATGGGAGGACGCGCATACCGTCGCCGCGGGCATCCGCGTGCCGAAGGCGGTGGGCGACTTCCTGATCCTGCGCGCGGTGCGCGAGAGCGGCGGCAAGGCGCTCGGCGTCGGCGATCCCGCGATCCTCAAGGCGGTCGACGATGCGGCGCGCCAAGACGGGCTGCTGCTCTGTCCCGAAGGCGGCGCGACGCTCGCCGCCTATCGCGAAGCGCTGAAGACGGGTGAGGTCGACGAGGACGAGCGCGTCGTGCTGTTCAACTGCGCGACCGGTCTGAAATACCCGATGCCGGAGGCACCGCAGACGCTCGACCGGCACGCGCCGATCGATTTCGACGCGCTCTAGCCGAACGGCAACAGCGTCTCATATTGGGACAAGGGCGGCGCCCCCGGCACGCGGGCGCCGTGGCGCAGCAGAAAGGCGTGCCGCACGATCTCGCCCTGTTGCTCGATACCGTAGCGGTGGAGCGGCTGTCCCGGCTTCATCGTATAGTCGTATCGGCACCACGGATGACGGGCGAGCGGCAGGAATATGCCGCGCTGGTGCTGCCAGATATGCACCATCTCGTGGATGAAGAGCCCCTGGTCGGTCAGCGCCGCGGCGGCGAAGTCGTCGCGCCAGCCATGGCCGGCGGGGTGGAAGTGGATGCAGCCGCACGGCGCCATGACCGTGTCGCGCGGCTGGAAGAACGCCCATTTCGTCCGCGACAAGCGGACCGCGTCATAGTCGATCCTGTCGTGGAACACCGACGCGGCGAGCGCCCGTTCGCCGGGGGTGAGGGGGCGCGCGTCGGCGGCAGGGGCTTTGGTAAAGAGGGGCATGGAGTTATGACCCGCCCCGCGCAGAACCGTCGTCATCCCGGCGAACGCCGTGATCCATGGACACGATGACCAGGCGATGGAACACGCCATTGGCATCATCGCAACCATGGGTCCCGGCGTTCGCCGGGATGACGATGAGGGCAGTGGAGAGGGGTTCGACCAATCCTCCAGCCGCAATCAAAAGTCGGGCTTCGGGTCGGCGGCGCCCACGACCGTCGCGTCGGCATAGATCCGCCCGCCGTTGGCGAAGTTCAGCGTCAGTTTGTAGATGCGCCCGGCCTTGGCCTTGGGGTTGATGTCGAACAGCATCACATGCCGCCCGCCCGGCGCGAAGACGGTGTCCTGCCGCGCGGGAACGGTGACGCTGTCGAGCGGCTTCATGCTCGCCGTGCCGCCGGGGCCGGTCATGCTCTCGTGCATCTCGGCACGGATCGCGATATCGGCGCTGACGTTGATCAGCGTGGCATTCGACCGGCCGCCCTCCAGCGTGAAATAGGCCGCGCCCGGTCGCCCCGGCACGGCCGGCAGCCGGATCCAGGCGTCGTCGACGCTCACCCGGTCGGGTCCGCCGCACGACGACACACCCATCGACAGCGCCGCCGCCGTCATCAGCATCCACCAGCGCGTCATCGCATCGTCCTCTCGCCCGATCGGCTCGTTTCGACTCATGCCACTATGGGTCGCGCCGTCTTGCGGCAAGCGGAACCCCACCTATATCCCGGCCATACAGAGGAGCTTTCGCTGCCGTAACGGGGCAAAGGTTCCTTCGAGTTGCTAATGTTTTCGTATGTGAGGGGCTAGCAAGCACACATGGCTAAAGTAATCGGTATCGACCTCGGCACGACCAACAGCTGCGTTGCGGTGATGGAGGGCGGCAAGCCCAAGGTGATCGAGAATGCGGAAGGCGCGCGCACGACGCCGTCGATCGTCGCCTTCGCCAAGGACGGCGAGCGGCTGGTCGGCCAGCCGGCGAAGCGTCAGGCCGTGACCAACGGCGACAACACCATCTTCGCGGTGAAGCGCCTGATCGGCCGTCGTTTCGACGATCCGATCACCAAGAAGGACACCGAGCTGGTCCCGTACAAGATCGCGCGCGGTTCCAACGGCGACGCATGGGTGTCGGCGGGCGGCAAGGATTATTCGCCGTCGCAGATCAGCGCCTTCACGCTGCAGAAGATGAAGGAAACCGCCGAATCCTATCTGGGTGAGACGGTGACGCAGGCGGTCATCACCGTGCCGGCCTATTTCAACGACGCCCAGCGTCAGGCCACCAAGGACGCCGGTCAGATCGCCGGTCTGGAAGTGCTGCGCATCATCAACGAGCCGACCGCGGCCGCTCTCGCTTACGGGCTGGAGAAGCAGGACGGCAAGACGATCGCGGTCTACGATCTGGGCGGCGGCACGTTCGACGTCTCGATCCTCGAGATCGGCGACGGCGTGTTCGAGGTGAAGGCGACCAACGGCGACACCTTCCTCGGCGGTGAGGATTTCGACAACAAGCTGGTCGAATACCTCGCCGAAGGCTTCAAGAAGGACGAGGGGATCGACCTCGCCAAGGACAAGCTGGCGCTCCAGCGTCTGAAGGAAGCCGCGGAAAAGGCGAAGATCGAGCTGTCGTCGGCAGCCTCGACCGAGGTCAACCTGCCGTTCATCACCGCCGATCAGAACGGGCCGAAGCACCTCGTCAAGACGATCAGCCGCGCCGATCTGGAGCGTCTGGTCGACGACCTGATCAAGCGCACGATCGAGCCGATGAAGAAGGCGCTCGCCGACGCCGGCGTGAAGACCGACGACATCAGCGAAGTCGTGCTCGTCGGCGGCATGACCCGCATGCCCAAGGTGCGCGAGGCGGTGAAGAATTTCTTCGGCAAGGAGCCGCACACCGGCGTCAACCCGGATGAGGTCGTGGCGATGGGCGCCGCCATTCAGGCGGGCGTCTTGCAGGGCGACGTCAAGGACGTGCTGCTGCTCGACGTGACGCCGCTGTCGCTCGGCATCGAGACGCTGGGTGGCGTGTTCACCCGGATGATCGACCGCAACACGACGATCCCGACCAAGAAGTCGCAGACCTATTCGACCGC
>Ga0160428_1000737_pt1 | contig 31486 bp, 31 predicted proteins | sample SolpanmetagenomM_FD_108198 | JGI IMG/M metagenome (GOLD analysis project Ga0160428, IMG submission 108198) | Solar panel surface microbial communities from Lawrence Berkeley National Laboratory, California, USA - M | ecosystem: Engineered > Built environment > Solar panel > Unclassified ... | reverse complement strand
GTGTGATGGACCAAATTGATTTTTTACAGGCTGACCGAAAGCGAATTCGATGTTTCTTCCGCAAGAAAGAAGTTGCCTTCTTCACGGACTAATTCACGGAACTATAACGAAGTATCTATTGAGGTTTTGTGTATAGTTACTGGTTTATCACTATTTTACAGTTTAGCAAATGTAATTTTTCGAGCCATGCCAATACATGACATATATTCTAATAGAGAAGAAAGATTAAGAAAAGGTTCTCAGGACATTTACACTTACGACGAACTTCCGAAAAAGTTGAGGGTTCAGATTGTACATATTTTAAACGACGTAATAGGAAAAGATAAAGAAGTTGGACGCTATTGGGCAGAAGATGGCTTTAAACATATTCACGATATTCTAAAAAGAGAGTACGGAGTCTTCTATATCAGTAACGCAAAGGATGCTAGCGACAGAGGGCACATTTTGACGGCAATATTAGATGACTCAGACGTAAATAAAGTTTTAAGTATAGTAGAAGAATCTTTAAGATATGCAGAAGAATACATTGTTCCTACTTACGAGGATGACTATATTCACCTTAGATACAGGAACAACGTTGACTATAATCTTTCGCTATCTGAGGCAGTAGATGATTTAAATAAAAGGTTCAAAGAGAGTACAGTAGGTTATCAGTACGAAGGATCAAACATAATTAGGATTGATTCAACATACATTCACAGTGAAATTGTACTTCCCACAATTAATTTACTGAACAATCAAATATTCGTGGGAGCTAACAGCGAATATTTAGCAGCTCATAAACATTACAGAGAGGACGAAATAAAGAATGCTTAAACGAATGTTTGAAGTCAGTTGAAAGTACTATCAAAACTATATGTAAAGCAAAGGATTGGCCATATAATGATGGAGACACGCTCAAAAGGTTGATTAGCATTTGTTTTGAAAAAGAACTAATTCCTACCTCAATGCAAAATCAATTTACTTCACTGAGATCTTTACTAGAAAGTGGTGTAGCTACCATCAGAAATAAAATGTCCGCGCACGGTCAAGGCCACACAGTTGTTGATGCATCTGACGAATTAACTCGGTACGGGTTAAATCTTACTGGTAGTAACATTCTGTTTCTAGTAGAGTTAAGTGAACTGTTTTAGCTATACATTCAATAAGCAAACTAAACTAATAAACTTTATATGAACTTTGAAAGTATAAATCTCAGAATGGAAAGAATAAACCATTCTATTAAAATAGTAAAAGTAAAAGACTTTGTAGACAATTGCAGTACATCTGAAGATGCAGATGGAACTATACACTTCAATTTTGGCTCAACTAATGAGCAGGAAAATGAAACTATAATAATTAGCGTCATAAGTAATCTAGGAGCCTTAAAAGACAATTTAAAGAATAGAGTGTCTTTCTTAGGATTAGATAAAAAACTTGTAGAAGATGAAATAAACAAATTTCTCGTACTTAAACTTGTCACTGACCTAGACAATCAGTATAAGCATGGTATCCCCTTAAATAGAACTCGATACGATAAAGGTCCAATTGATGTAATTAATATCAGAGTAGCTGTGAGAATTTACAACCGACCTGCTACAACCTTTAAAGAATCTAAACCTCAAAAGTTTAGCATGGGAGAAGTGACGACTATAGCAGGTGATAATACAGAAACTGTCATAGATGCAGAGATAGTAGACAGAGATGGAAATTTAATCTGCTATTTAGACGACTTGATTGATGATTCATTCAGGATATGGCAAAAATTCATTGAAGTACATAAGCTACACCAGTGATTTTAATAGCAAAAGCCCTGGCTAACGACCGGGGCTTTTGCTTACCCACCGTCTCCACTGAATAAAAAGTCTATGAGTCATGGACTTACAGACTTTTTTATGACAAAACCGTGAATTTTATTTTCGAGTCTGGCCGGTATCCGTTCGCGCCACTCTATCTAACCCGGCCCGATAATGAGTATATGTCGGCGCAGTGCGTGAATTACCAGACCCCGGCCCTACAGGAGTCGTACGCTCTTTGCCTTACCCGTGGGCTTGTGTGATTCGTTTGGTAATGGCCGCGTAGGGTTCACTGATGAGCAGGAAATCCCCACCGGGTTGGGCAAAGTCGGGGCTGTAGCCACCAAAAATAAGTTGACAGGTACCTCCTTCCGCTGCGGGTCGGACTCGTTGAATGTGGTCAACGTTTACAAGTTCTTGCTGGCCTTCTACCAGCACAGTGATGAATTTAGGCATCGTATAGTCTGGGTAGTATACCCGATGAGTTAGTTAGTGAGTCCTATCGAGCCGTCCCGACCAGCAGGGAGTGGTCACCAGGCCCAGGGTAGCTGAAGCGGATTGTCCCTTTGACAGGTGCTGAGCTTCGTAGCCCAGCACCTGAAGGGGTCCAAAAGCTATCCTTTCTTACCCTTGGGAGCCAGGTTGGGAAGCAATAGCCCGGATTCATTTTGCTCGTATTTGGGCACTTTAGGGGCCCCGTGTACTTTAAGCGCTTTGGTAGCCAACTTCTTGACGTTCTTGTTCTTCTTCTCTTCGTGTGCCATCAGGATCCGTTTATGAATGAACACTAGCCCGCTGTAAACGCTTTATTTATTTTCGAAGCCCAACACTAGTTCAGAGGTTGTTTAGGGTTGTGTTTCACGGCCTCGTTTGTCATCCCGAGCTTGCGACCCCGGTTTTCTATGAATTGGTTAGTTCGATCATGGCTGTGGACCGGGATCAGGCACGCTACCCGAAACAGGCACGGTGGTATACGCTGGTGCTGCGTCGGTTCCGGCGCTGTGAGCTGGGCGAATTCAGCCGTGTACTGCGCCGGGTCAGCCCATAAACTACCAATCCGCCGGGATGAATCGGGGTCGTTACAACCAGTCAATCTTTGGCATTCCGTTTTCGGCGGGGTTGAGCGGCCTGAATGACAGCCCATGCCTGAACTTTAAGTTGTTGATGCAACTGCCGATCCCGAGGAATAAAGGTTGTACTGCGGAGCTGTCCGTCGTTGGGCTTGATCTGCCAATACTCATTATCACTGGTATCAGGTATTGCGGTGTACGTCTTCATAAATGAGTGGGCCATTACGGGCCATCTAGTGTAATTTTTTCGGTACGACGTGCGGCCAATCGGCAGCCCGCTACAGAATCGGTGGCACCGGTGATGCTACGAACTGAGGAATCAGATCGAGTCGCTTACCGGCCTGCTCCTCAGTCAGATGCAGATTGATGCCCAGACTACCCTGTACCACATACGGGTGTTTGTCCGGGGAAATCAGTTGAAGGTGCGCTAACCAACGCTGTTTTGCCTCGATCGGGTTAGTTGGGTGGCCCCTTGAGCGGATAAATGAAGAAGTAAACAGGTAGTATGCTAGTACGACATCATAGTTGAGGCCGATGAGATCGCTCCGTTGGCCCCGATGATTAACTCGTCGGTAAAGCGGATGGCTTGTAAACTTATGTCTCTGGCGTTTGGGCATTCCGCCAGAAAGCGCTGTTCAGCTTCCTGTTCGCTCACATTGAGATAGGCCCTCTTCAGGGGTTTGGGGCTAACAGACCCATACCCCGTAATAATAACTAGCGTGTTGGTATGCACAGTGATTGAGTTAATGGATACGTTGACTAGCAATGAACCAGCGCGTTTATTGAATCGCCAGTCAGAAGCATAACATCGATGCTTCTGACTGGCCCGTTGGAACGAATGCCGGGCTAACCTGTGGTGATCGTTCCTGCTGGAAACACCCGTTTTTACCGGAACCAATGAGGCAATGAGCAACAGGTGAAGCGGGCGGTGTTACGCCTGGCAATCTATGGCCGTCAGGCCGCTGTTTTCGGAGATCTGGCAACGACTTGTTGCCGGGAAGGTAAGCGTGTCTGCGACCGTTCGTCGCCCCTGTATGGCTGAGTCGGTGGACTCCAGCACCGGGAATAGCTGACCGAGCAGGTAGTAACCCCGTCGTTCGCTATCGGATGAACAGCAAACGCCTTTGTTTGTTCACTTATTGAGCAGATTGTTCGACTAGGGGGTCGTCTGCTCGCCAGCCCTTCTCTATGCTGAAACCGTACGGATACTGCTTTCGGTCGACAGCAGGATACAGGAATGTCCTTCGGGGCCCCGTCAATGCGGGCGCGGCCACTACCGGGGTGTTTGTTGTTTGAGAAAATCGACGTTGCCCTCCCCGCACGAAGAACCCATCTGAGTCCCTGACGACGACTAGCGGTGAGGGCCAGTCGATCGTCAATTTAGTATACGGTTTATTTATGTTGAGAAGTACGTAGCCATGAATCGGACGTTTTTCGGTAGGTTTACTTATTCTTTTCCCGTAACAGCTCTATGACGGCCTCTTCGCTATTGATCCTTATTGTTGACGACGAGCCCCCGATCATCGATATTCTCCGGCGTGTCGGTAAGAAGCATTTCCCGGAAGCTGTCTTTACCAGTGCCAATTCGCCCCTGGAAGCCCTGACTTATCTGGAAAACACGGCACAGCCTCAGCCGGACCTGATTCTGCTCGACATCGATCTGCACAGCACGATCAATGGGATTGAACTGCTCCCGCAGATCCGGGAACGCACCCGGATGTTGACGCCCGTTATTATGTTTTCAACATCCGATACCCGCCCCAACATCACGCAGGCCTATACGCATGGGGCATCGGCTTATACCCGCAAACCGTATGATCTGGATGGGTGGGCCGATTACGTGAAGCTGCTCCGCGACTATTGGTTTCGGTTATCGCTGCTGCCCAGCCATCCCTAGGTGTTGTTTAGACTGATGGATGCCGACCGGTAGACGCCAAACGCACAGCTACCAGACAAGCCACTCATGCCTGACTACGGGTCAGGATGGCTTACCAGTCGAGGTCTTCACGCATGGGAACGCGGGCCGTCTGGTACCAGTATTGCCGAAGCATCGTAGTATACGCTTTCCAGCCCGCCAGATCTTCGGGCTTACGGGTGAAGGCGACCGCACCGGCAGCAATTGCTTTGCGAACAGCGTTCTGCTCCTGCGAAATGGTAAGCATTACGATAGGCACCAGCCCCCTGAACCGTTCGTGCAGCCTGGGCAGCAGGTCCAGTCCGTTCGGGTATTGGTGCAGGTCAACATCCAGCAGCACCAGTTGCGGCAATTTATTTGATGGCTGGTCAAGGTACTCCATCGTCTCCCCAGCCGAACGTAAGTTGATAAACGTTGCCTCCGGAAATGAGTCTTTTGCTACACGTGTCAGTATCTCGGTAATGGGCGGTTCATCATCAATAATCAGAATCACGAAGGGGTATTCTTGTTCCATCGTCTGGTGCTTTGTGAGTACGGCTGAAGTAGTAACACTATTTTTTTAAATTGGTCTAAAAAAAATTAGTCGGCCAACCAGTTACCAGCGACGTTTCCCGGGTTATTCTTTCCGATACAGCACCCATATCTCATTAATCGTATTAGCCTTGTTGGCGTCCAGCAGCGTATTGACCTGCCACAACGGGGTCGACGAATACAGCTGCGGTTTGTAGCCCAGACTGTCCAGCAGCCCCATGCGCCCTTTGGCGTCGTTGTAGGTCGTCGCCAGCCACGCATGGTTCAGGTACCGGGCTGAGTCGATGGTTTGAATCGGTATCAGTTTCAGGTTGGGCACGCTTTTGCGGTAAAAGGTCAGCGGCAGGTGGCTTTCCGTCTCGAAAGGCGTGCGGTTGAGGCAGTAAATCGTCGCGGTTTCACCCGAGAACCGGTTGTTTAGCTTCCGCCCGAACTCAATCAGCTGGTAGTAGGGATTCAGGATCAGGAACAGCGCCAGAATCAGCCCGTTCAGACCAGCGCTGAAGTAAAAAACGCCTTTAAGCGCCAGCCGGACCCCCGACCGGGCGCGCTGGTAGTACGCGATAAAAGCGGGTAAACCCCAGCCCGCAATAATGGGCATCGCGTTGACCACCGGAAACAGGAATCGCTCTTCCTTGTGGGCTACCAGGCAGTGACCCAGTACGAAAAAGAAAACCACCCAGAGCAGCGGCTGCCGCAGGTGCGCCGGGCTGCTTTTCAGGCTGTAGTAAAACAGGAACAGACTAATCGGGGGCGCCCCGACCACCAGTGCCAGCATAACGATGTACCAGTAGAACGGAGCCGTGCCGAACTCAGCGGCTTTCCCTTCGAGGATGTTGACCCGGAAATAATCGTACGGTGTACAAACGAACTGGTGATAAAACTGGTAATCGAGCGCCGTGTTGACCAGTACGCCGAGGACAAACCCAGCCGCCATCGGCAACAGTCGGTTATACCCCTTTTCGATCAGTAGCAGCCACAACCCGAAACCCACCAGCCCGAACGCGATCTGAAAACGCAGGTAAAACGCCAGGCTGAACAGCAACCCAACCAGAAACACCGATCCCACCCGCTCCCGCCGACGCTCGTAGAGCAGAATAGCACCGAAAAATACGACCGAGGACGCCAGTTCGGAACTGAACAGCGTACGAACGTAGGGCAGCGACCACGAGAAATTAAGCAGAAGCAACACCCAGAACAGTACCTTCCGGTCGGCGCGAAAATAGTGCAGTGCCAGCCGGTTAAACACCACCAGCACGCCCATGCCAAACAAGACCCGCAGGATGGTTAGCTGCGTGTACGCGTCGGTGATGCCAATGGCGCGGCAGAAAAGAACAAAGCCCGAAAAGACGTAGACCTGTACCGTGGGCCGGATGTGGCTTTTCAGTTCCCAGACGCTTTCCGCACCGGAGGGCTCGCCCAGCCGCCACGACGAAAATTCGATGAGCTGAAAGTGCTGATCGGGATGCAGAAACCCGACCTGCGTCAGGCAAAACACAAGCTGCACGACGAAGGCGATCAACAGGAGCCGATTGGTCCGCGCATCGTCGGTGCGTAGTGATAGGCTATGGTTCATAACTGGGGCGTTGGCCCGGTGGTAAATACGCAGACGGGTCCGACTCAACTGAGCCGAACCCGCGCAAAGGTAGTACCAGAATATATGTTTCCGCCGTGGCCGGTCGGTTTAGTGCCGGTACATGCAGCCGATATACACGGGACGGTTACATCCGCTGTGTCGGGGCGTCGGGGTCGATCAGATGCTGCTCTTTCAGGGCCTGCCAGAAGCCGTCGGGGATCTGCACCTTCAGCGATTCGACGTTTTCCGTCACCTGCTCAGGGGTACGCGCACCGGGGATAACCGACACGGCCACATCGGGGAAGAGCGCAAATTGCAGGGAAGCCGTCCGCAGATCAACGTCAAACTGCCGGGCAATGGCCTGTAGTTTATCGCGCTTTTCAAGGTTCTTCGGGTCGATCGGCTTTTTCTGATCGTAGTTGTAGCGCTCACTGCCCGACAGGAAGCCCGCATTCAGGTTCGAGCCCATCACCAGCGATATATTACGGTCGCGCACGGTCGGGAATACGTTTTTCAGCGCGTTCTCGTGGTCGATCAGCGAGTATTGCGACGCCAGCAGGAACACGTCGGGGTCGGCGACGTCGATGGCTTTCAGGATCGGTTCGGGACAGTTGACACCCAGCCCCCAGCCCTTGATGATCCCTTCGTCACGCATTCGGCTCAGTTCGGGAAACGCTCCTTTTTCGGCGATGGCGAACTGCTCCAGCCAATCGGTTGGCAGCAGTTTATTGTCGGGCGAGAGGTCGTGTACGAAAACGATGTCGATACTGTCGATACCCAGCCGTTGCAGACTGTCTTCGATCGACCGGCGAACGCCAGCGGCTGTATAGTCGAAAATAACGTCGTTGGGCGAGTGCGCGTGGGGGTAGTATTCGGCACCCTTACTGTGTTTGCTGGCCCGGAGCAGCTTACCCACTTTGGAGGAAATGTAATACTCGTCGCGGTCTTGATTGTGCAGGAAATGGCCGTAGCGTCGTTCGGCCAGCCCCAGCCCGTACCAGGGCGATACGTCGTAATAGCGCACCCCGGCGTTCCAGGCGGCTTCGAGCGTTTGCTGAGCCGCTTCGTCGGAGACGTATTCAAATTCGTTGCCGATAGCGACTCCGCCCAGGCCAATATCGGGCAGATTTTGCTTTGCCCAGGTGTGTTGCTTCGCGGGTACTGATTCCGTGTTGGTCGTCATACAATCGTGTTCTGTTGTTTACTGATTGTAATAACTCCACACCCGACCGGCTGTTTGCAGAATGGAATCGTACGGTCTTGGGCGAAACAACTGGATGCCCTCCGACCGGCTACTTACTGGCCAGGTTACGCTGAAAGCCCCTCAACACGATCCGTTTACCAGAAGTGGCCTTGTCTGATTGGGTTCGGGTCAGGTTAGTGCTGCGTATGGTATAGATCGCGACAACGATATCAGCATTGTACATCATGGTGTCGGCGTCCCGTTCGTGAATATCGATGTGATCGATCTCGCCCACCGCCATGTCGTTCATCGCCAGCGATCCCTGCTGGTACACATCATCGACATAGTATTTGATATCGGGTTTGACATATTTGATGATTCGATACTCCAGGTAGCGGGGCATAACAGCACTCAGCATACCGCCTACCCCGTTACTCAGCACATTCGTACGACTGATTACGGTGCCAGGCTTTGTCGAAAAAACCGGTTGCTGAAGACCTGATGCTTTATTAGCCGTTACGGTCACCGCCTGCAAGGTCGTACCGGCCTGCATGGCGTTTCGCTGCCGCGTCGTCAACAGTGTATCGTAGCGGGCCACGAGGGTTTGGGTATCGGGCAGGATGCGCCAGTCGATGGGGCGGGGTTGCGCAACGATGGGCGGCACGGTGCTGGAATCGAGCCGGATGCGGGTGTCGATGTTGCCGATTTTGGCCGTCAGCTGCCCGCTGTACGTACCGTAGAGGTTCATGTTCTCAAACGCAAACCGCCCGTTGGCGTCACTCTGGGCCACAAACAGCTCCCGCTGACTCAGCGAATCGTCGCCCACCGGCGTAGCAATCAGCGATACCATGACCGGTGCGCCAACGGCTTTGTCGTTCCACTTTGCCAGTTGCCCCGACAGGCGGATGCCCCGCTCCGCCGGAAACGTGTAGGTGCGTTCGGCGGTCAGTTCGTCCCAGCCAAACAGCGTATTCTGTCGTAGCACCAGCGCGTCGCTGAGTTGCCGGGGGGTCAGGCTGGGCAGGGGCTGATCGAGTTCAAGATCGATGGGTTCGGTCGAGTCGCCGTTGCGCGCCGGTTGGTAAATCAGCCGTTCGCCAATTCGTTTTTTCTCCTTATCGACAAGCACCATACTAATTAGGCCCGACGGCAGACTCGACCGGGCAATGTTGAACACCGACACGGGCGTTTGCCGGGGTACGCTGGCATACGACAAAATGCGCCCCCGACTTTGCACGATGAACGTCAGCGTATCAAGGGCAGGCGACGGGCCGTTTTCAATGGTTACCCGAACACGGTCGGCATACGTCAGGTCGTTGCAGCGCAGTACGCTCCCGGTCGGCTGTACCGGCGGCAGGACCACCTGTTTCCCACCCAGCACGGCCCAATACGCCGTCTGCGGTTGTGGACTGAAGTCGGCCGACGCCAGCCCGGTATTGTCTGTTGTTAGTGTTGCGAGTGTATCGCCGGCACTAGTCCCGATAAACCCGGTCGCCGGTACACCCACGCCAAACGTGTCGCGTGCGCAGAAAACCAGTCGGTTGCGCAGACCAGCCACCAATGCGCCCCCTTCGGGCCAAATTGTAACGCTACTGACCGTCGCAGCTACGGTAGCTGTAGACACGGCCGGACGTTGCTGATCGGTCGGCGACACAACCAGCAGATTCTGCCGACCAAAGGCATCGGTCGAAAAATTACGCATCCAGTTGGTGTAGGCACGTAGCTGACAGTGGTAGCTGGGCAGTGAGTCGGGCGGATTCAGCGTAAACCGGGCCAGTCCGTTTCGAGGCCGGACGATGACGCGCCGAAGCAACGTTCCCCGGTCGGCATTGATACAGTCGATGTACAGGGCCGCGTCTGTCGAGTCGGGCTGACCGGTCAGGGCGTTAATAACCCGCGCCTGCCCCACCATCGGCTCACCGGCCAGATACATCCTGTCGTGATCGACGGATAAGTGTATCAGCGTGCGTGGCACAATCGTTTGCGCCAGCGCAACGGAACCGCTCATTAACCAGATCAACACCGTTTTCATAGCATTTTGCCAATTGTTTTCATAACAATAACAGCAAACATTTGAAAGTAGGGATTAAGTGGCTACGAAATTTACTGACGGGTTTATTCGTGTGTATCATAGTCGGCCAGCACCCGGACCACGTCGGCCACGCTCAGCGTATCGCCCGGCGGTAGCAGCCGCGTATCGACATTGTCGCCCATTGCGTGCATAAACGAACGCCGGGTCAACTGAAACGTTCGCATTGGCGCATTGGGTAGCTTAAGGTAGTAATACCGTTCCATGCCCAGCAAGTAGCCAACCAGCAGCGCGTCACTAGTGTCATAAGACTGTGGCCTGACCATCTTCGCTTTCCGCTTATAGCCTTCGAAGAGCTGCGCGTCGCCCTTGTGTAGCACCTGATAATAAAACGGGTATCCTTTGTCCGACAGTCGCGCAAATGGCCTACCCTCGATGGTAAACGCAACCGGTTTTAGTACGTAGGTGGTCGTATCCTGATTGAAGCGACACAGCACTCTATTCGACAGTACGTCGTAGGCAATGGAGCAGGGCATCATCGGCGAGTCGTCGGTTAGCTGCACGCTACCCGGTTGCCAAGTTGGAAACGTCAGGTAGGGCGTACCGAACATAATCCACGGGTTGCGCCTACCCGAGTTAAACATCGTATACACCCGCCCGGCACTGTCCTGCCTGACGATGCGGGCGTCTTGCAACCGATATTTCATCGCGTCGGTAGCCGTGGCACCACGGCTACCGTACTGCGCCTGCCCCAGCCCGGCCGGGCTAGTAGTCAGGTACAGCAATATGGTGAAAATAAGAATGGGAAATGGTCGCATGGCAGGGGATGTGTTGTTTTGAACACTAACTACACAGACACCGCTTTTATCTACCCATAACCCATTAAACATCAATTAATTATCTTCTTTGCTTGGCGAACTGCGCGATCTCGGTAGCCAGGCCGGGCGTCAGTGGCAGGGCAGGCTCATGGTACGTTTTCAGGTTATCCGGCATCGACGCGCTATCGGCATCTTTCAGCATGTGGGTCATATCGGGGTAGAGGACTAATCGGGCGTCGGGGCGGGCCGCTTTGAGAGCTTCAGCCTCGGCTACACTTACCTGTATGTCTCGCTTCCCGTTCACGATCAGCACCGGGCCGCGAAACCGTTTGATCTCAACTGCCGGGTCATACTTCATCCATGACATCATATACGATTGAATCAAAGGATTGGCTACTGACATAAGTACCATGGGCGGTTTCCGAACTGTTTGCCCCGCCCGTAATGAATCAAGGTCGCGGTAAGCAAGTTCACGCTGATCGTCCGGCAGGCTTGCCAGCTGCGGTTTCAGGACATCGGCAATGTTGTGACCCGGCCCCGACAGCGAAATAAAGGCATTGGCTTTTGTCTGCGTAGCGGCCAGCATCCCGACGAGCGATCCTTCACTATGCCCGGTCACTACAACCCGCGAGAACCGCTTATCGGCCTGCAACTGCCGGATAATACCTACGGCATCGCTGACGTAGTGATCAAACCGTCCGTCGGCCTGCTTCAATCTTGCCAACGTCGCTTGTCGATTTGTGCCTGAGCCACGTTTGTCGTACCGTGCAACAGCGATGCCTTGCCGGGCCAGGCTATCGGCCAGAATACGAAACGGACTGCCTTGCACGGGTTTACCACCCACCGGCAACGGCGAATTACTGTCGCGGTCGGTGGGGCCGGAGCCAGCGATGAGCAACACCACCGGCACGGGGCCTTTCACACCGGTAGGCATCGTCAGCGTGCCATCAAGCGTCAGGCTCACCCCGGCGGGCTGGGTAATGGCGTAGTGAATCGGTTCACTGGTCTGGGCCAATATGGGGCTTGCCAGTCCAGGCAGGAGTAGTAAGAGAAGTCGCATGGTGTCAATAACCTGTTTTCGCTGTGGGGATCAATTTTGTCGTTGGCGACATTATTTTCGCTGGTCTACCTATCCGTGGCTGTGGGCTTTCTCCTGCCGGAAGTAAACGTATGAATACACGACCGGAATCAGGGATACTGCCAGCATTACAGCGACGACCACCCCGACCGTATACGGAGCCGGAACCAGCAGGGCCAGCAGGGCAGCCAGCAATCCACCCGCCATCATCAGTCGGCCACCCAGCCGGTGCGTACGGGTCCAGACGCGGTCGCTGGTGAGTGTCCAGGGGGTACGAATACCAATAAACCAGTTGGGCTTTACCGTTGTGATGTAATTACCAAGCGCGGCTATTCCCAGGCTTACCATCGCCAGTGTAGCCCCCTGCCCCGCGCCTTTGTCGCCGGGATGGACCGCTACGTAAAATACGCTGGCAAGCATGATAGCCATCAGCAAACTAACGATAAACCGGATGCGCGGAAATAGCGTCGACTGTAGCTGGCCTTTTGGATCGATGCGGGACAGGAAGCGTAGCAACAGATAGATTGCCAGTGCCGCACTGCCCAGCGTCAGCACCAGTTTTTCTTTGGGCATCCAGTCATCGGCACGCCCATCCAGGGTAAAATGCGACGCAATCGTCGAGGGAAGCTGGTGCCAGATCAGACCCACATAGGCAAGCGCCAGCAGGCAGGGGGCTACTATCAGCCATTCAACGGACGTAGATTTCGTGTTCATGGTGCAAAGGAGTTATTGGTTGACAGAACGGGTTGATTCGTTTTCGGGCGCGACGGGGGTGGGTTGCTGAAAGCTGAGCAACCAGCCCAGCAGTTCGTCAAGTACAGTTGTGTTGAGCGAGTAGGTAATAAACTGCCCCTGCCTGACTGACTCCACCAGCCCAGCCTGCCGCAACAGATCGAGGTGGTGCGAGATGCTGGGCTTCGACATAGCGAACCGCTCGGCAATCTCACCGGCGTTCAGATCGCCCGCCCGCAGCAGGTCGAGAATTTGCCGCCGGGTCGGGTCATTGAGGGCTTTGAAGAGCAGGTTCATAGTGGTTGGCTGCCTGTCTGGTACGGTTATGCGGCTATCGAAGAACCGGGCAACCGGCCAGGCGTACTCGATTAGTTAGACAAACGTCTAATTAAGCAATTAGACAATCATCTAATTAATGACAGACGGCGAATAGACTACACAACCGGATAAAGCAGATTCGCTTACTTTTGCCCAGTCTGCCACCCACTACCGGTTTACATGAATACATTGCTGATTAAAGTCGCGCTGATGCCCGTCGTCATGGCGATTGTTACGCAGGCCAGCCGGAAGTGGGGGCACACGATCGGCGGGTTGATTGCCAGTCTGCCCTGGATTGCCGGGCCGGTTCTGCTCTTTTTCATTCTTGAACAGGGCAAAAGCTTCGGTGTACAGTCGGTGCCGGGAATTCTGGTGGGTATCGTGTCGCTGGTCGGTTTCTGCTACAGCTACGCCCGGCTCGCGAACCGCTTCAACTGGCCAATTGCGCTCCTGCTCGCTTACGCCGTTTATTTTACTATCGCGCTGGTGCTCAATCAGGTACGCGTGGGGCTATGGACGGGTTACGCCATGGCTATGGGCAGCATTCTGGTGGCACTACGCTTCTGGCCCACCCCGGCAATCCAGTCCGTGGCGGTCCGCCGGTTGCCCTACGACATGCTTCTGCGGATGGTGGCGGCCACGTTATTTGTCGTCCTGATTACCACGCTGGCCCAGCGAATAGGCCCGACCTGGAGCGGCATCCTGACGCCCTTCCCTGTCATCACGTCGATTCTGGCCGTGTTCACCCACTATGCGCAGGGCCGTTCGGCGACGGTGTTGCTGCTGCGGGGCAGTATGTTGGGTTTCCTCGGCTACACGACGTTTCTGTTCCTACAGGCGTTTCTCCTGCCCGGGTTATCGATTGCCCTATCGTTTCTACTGGCGTTGCTGGTCAACCTGCTGATCAGCCTGCTCGTCAGTAAACTACGCTAGCTACTTACCTTATTCATAGCGATTTATGTTTCCCACGCGTATTTTTCGAACCACCTACACCGATCCGACCGATGCACCTTCTTCGCCCCTGCTTCCCCTGGCCGGGCTGGTCGCGGGGCTGGTCGGGCTGGGGGTGTACTGGCTCGGCACGGTTTTGTTTCCACCCCCTTACCTGCCAGTTTTGCTGAGTATGGCTGCGGTGGCCGGGCTGACGCAGTGCTGGCCGGAAAGCGGTTTTATCCGTTTCGCCGGTGGTGGTCTACCGACCCGCTCCGCTCCGCACACGCAACCCGGCGGTGTGGTCTGGCTCGTACTGCTCGTCGCGGCCCGGCTTTTCGCTGTACAGGCGCTGTTCGCCAATGAAGCGTTTGGCCCGGTGGTCGCCCTGAAATATGTCATGGCCCACAGCCTGAGTCACCTGATGACCGGATCGGTAAGCTGGTCGCTACCCCGGTCATCCAGCTCTGACGAGACGTCGGCCATCGCCAGCACGTCACCATCGCTGCTCTCGCGGGTAGTCACTGTGCTGGTGGGGCTCCTGCCAACGCTGGTCCTCATCGGGCTGACGACGCTGTGGATTTACGGGCTGTTTCTGATTCCCCTGTTGCTGCTGCGCGGGTGGCTGGTGGGCCGGTTCCGGCGCGAAGCAGGGGGCTATACGGGCTTCGGCCTGGGAGCGGTACAGCAGTTGAGCGAACTGCTCATATACCTGTCGTTTGTGTCGCTGCTCTGGGTTTCGGTCTAATCAACCGGCTGGCCGTCGACACCTTGTTAACTACTTTGTGCCAAAAATGGGCTAAAATGCAGACTTTTCCGGCGTAGGTTTGTTCTATAAACAGACACAAACGGCCTGGCCGATTTATTATGCAGATTTCAAAACACAAAGTAGCCGCTATCCACTATACCCTGACCGACGACGCGGGCAACGTACTCGATTCCAGTGTCGGCAACGAACCCCTCTATTACCTTCATGGCGAGGGCAACCTGATTCCGGGCATGGAAGAAGGACTGGAAAACCACGTGAAAGGCGATAAATTTATTATCGACGTAACGCCCGAGAAAGGCTACGGTCGGCGCAATGCTGCGCTGGTGGAGGAAGTGCCCAAACAAGCCTTTGGCGATCAGCGCGTAGCGGTAGGCATGCAGTTTGAAACCAACGAAGGCGAACTCATCACGATTACCAACGTCGGTCCCGACACGGTCACCGTCGATGCCAACCACCCGCTGGCCGATCAGAACCTGCATTTCGACGTCGAAATTCTCGATATTCGCGACGCTACCTCCGACGAGCTGAACCACGGCCACGTCCACGGACCAGGCGGGGTGCACTAGGTTTAAAGAGTGAAAGAGCGAAAGAGTGAAAGAGCGATTGCCTGCGTCAGCAATTTTCGCTCTTTCACTCTTTCGCTCTTTCATTTAGATAATATCCCCTTGGCGATCAGGTACGGGATAAGCAGCCAGAGTAAGCCTTTGACCAAGAAAAACAGGAAGCCCAGCCAGCCGACCCGTTTGAGCCATTGTTTGATACGGTCGTTCATACAGGGTTGGTCTTTAGGGCAAAGATAGTTCAGATCAATGCGTTCGGTACTACGCAGCGATTCTGCTTACCTTTGTCGGAGTATGAAAACGCAGATTGGGCAGGATGTAGTGCAGGCTGGTCAACTTTTAGCAGCCGGAAACGTGGTGGGCATACCGACCGAAACCGTCTACGGACTGGCGGGCAATGCACTCGACCCAAAGGCGGTGCTGACCATTTACCGGGTCAAAAACCGCCCCGCCTTCGACCCGCTCATCCTGCATACCAACAGCCTCGACCGGCTCAGTGACTTTGTCACAGACCTGCCGGAGCCCGCCCGCCGATTGGCCGAAACCTTCTGGCCCGGCCCGCTGACACTGTTGCTGCCCAAACACGAGCGCGTTCCCGATCTGGTCACGTCAGGCCTGCCGATGGTGGCCGTGCGCGTACCCAATCATCCGCTGACACTGGCCCTGCTGGCTTCACTCGACTTTCCACTGGCGGCTCCGAGTGCCAATCCCTTCGGCTATATCAGCCCGACTACCGCGCAGCACGTCGCCGATCAGCTGGGCGACCAGGTGCCGTACGTGCTCGACGGCGGCCCGGCCACGGTGGGCCTTGAATCGACCATCGTCGGCTTCGAGCAGGGAAAACCGGTTGTGTATCGGCTGGGCGGCATGGCCCTCGATCAGATCGAAGCCGTCGTCGGGCCGGTCGACGTGCGGAGCCATTCAACATCCAACCCCAAAGCCCCCGGTATGCTCAGCAGTCACTACGCCCCGCGTGTCCCGCTGATCCTCCTGCCCACGGGCAGCAATCCCGCACCGTCGACCCGCGCCGGTGCGCTGGCTTTTCGGCAGCCGTTTAGCGGCATTCCCGCTGCGCAACAGCGAATTCTCTCCGAAACGGGCGACCTGACCGAAGCGGCCCAGAATTTGTTTGCTTACCTGCGCCAGCTCGACGCCCTCGACCTCGACCTGCTCTATGCCGAAGCCGTACCAGCGCAGGGACTGGGAGCCGCCATCAACGACCGACTACGGCGGGCCAGTGTCCACTAGCTTTCTTCGCCGACCAGCAGATAGGTTTTGCCAGTACAGTTCTTTTCCGATTACCGATGAACGACACTTTCCTTACCGATACCTATTCATTTCTGGCCGATGGTGGACACATGGGCGTTCTGATTCGGGAGAAAGACTGGACAACAACCAGCCTGGGCGCGATCGACCAATGGCCACAAAGTCTGAAAACCACACTCAGCACGTTTCTGCCATCCCGCTTTCCGGTCGTGCTGTTTTGGGGCCCCGACCTGATTCAGTTTTATAACAACGCTGCCGCCAGCACGATTCAGATGGCTGGCCGACACCCGGCCGGGCTGGGCCAGCGAGCCGACGAATGCTGGACCAGCCTGTGGCCAACCGTACAGCCGCTGATTGCCGATGCACTACAGGGTAAGACGGGTGGAGACGATAAGCAGCTGATACCCGTAGTACGCGACGGTCAACAGGTCGACGCCTACTGGGCGTACAGCTACAGCCCGGTTCGCGACGAGACGGGGCGGATCGCCGGTGTGCTGGTTGCCTTCACCGAAACAACGCATACCGTAGCCGTGGTCAAACGGTATCAGGAGCAGGAAGAAAAATTGCGATTTGCCATCAACGCGGCCGAACTGGGCACCTGGAACTTCGACCCGATTACAGAAATCATCGACGGCAACCAGCGACTCCGGTCCTGGATTGGCCAGCCCGACGATGTGCTGCTCACCCGGGCACTAATTCGTCAGACGATCATACCCGACGACCGGCAGCGTATTTCCGACGCCATCGCCTTTGCCCTCAACCCGGTGTCGGGCGGGCAATACGACATCATCTACCGGATCATCAATCCGACTACGCAGGAACAGCGAACCGTACGGGCGCGGGGGCAGGCGCATTTCCGGAACGGCATCGCCCACCGATTCAGCGGGACACTGCAGGATATTACGGCCGAAATAACGGCGCAGCAGCAACTGGAAAAAGCGAACGAAGACCTGCTCGATCAGATCCGGCGCTTCGCGTTCGTCACCGACTTTATGCCCCAGATGGTCTGGTCGACGCTACCCGATGGGCGGCAGGATTTTTTCAACCAGCGCTGGTTCGATTTTACCGGACTGACGCACGAAGGCTCGGTCGGCCGAGGGTGGGCCAGTGTACTGCATCCCGACGATTTCGACAGATCAATCGAGGCCTGGCGCAGCAGTATGCAAACCGGTGATCCTTACGAGATCGAGTACCGCATGAAGCGCCACGACGGGCAATACCGCTGGCTGCTGGTGCGGGCACTACCCCTGCGCGACGAAACCGACAACCGGATTCTGCGCTGGTTTGGCACGTGCACCGATATTCACGATCAGAAAACCTTGTCAGCCAGTCTGGAACAGCAGGTCGAAGAACGGACCAGCGCCCTGCAACTGGCGAATCTCGACCTGAAACGCTCCAACGAAAATCTCGAACGATTTGCCTACGTCGCCAGCCACGACTTGCAGGAACCGCTGCGCAAAATTCAGTCGTTCGGTGATATTCTGAAAAGTACATACGGGGATCAGCTGAGCGACGGTCTTTCTTACCTGGATCGTATGCAGGGGGCGGCCGGGCGCATGTCGGTCCTGATTAAAGATTTGTTGTCGTTTTCCCGAATCAGCACCCAGCGGGAATCCTTCAGGTCGATACCGCTACAGCGCGTCGTGGCGGATGTAGAGTCGGATCTGGAATTGATTATTCAGGAAACCAGTGCGCGGCTGGATGTCGGTCCGCTCCCAACGGTAGTAGGCGACGAAGGGCAGCTGGATCAACTGTTTATGAACCTGATTTCCAACGCGCTCAAGTTTCACCAGGCCGGTCAGCCGCCACGCATTACGATTCGTTCGGAGCGGATTTCGGCCGCTGAAATACCCACGCAGCTAACCCCTCCACGCCCAGCCCGACACTATCATCAACTGACAGTTGCCGATAACGGCATTGGTTTCGATGAGAAATACGTCGACCGGATTTTTCAGGTGTTTCAGCGACTGCATAGCCGTAATCAGTACAGCGGCACCGGTATCGGCCTGGCCATTGTGCAGAAGGTAGTGGAGAACCACGGTGGCCTTATCAGCGTGGCCAGCCAGCCCGGTCAGGGCACCACGTTCACCGTGTATTTGCCGGGGTAGGCATAGACGGTGTAGCCCAGACTACCAGGCCAATTACTCAAGGCGGAGCATTCGTCCGCGTAGTCTGGCGGTTGTGTAGTCTGGTGTGTATATGTAGCCTGGACCGGTCCGCCGGCGCGGGTCCAGGCTACATATACACATGAGCTATCCCCCCTGCTCGTCCAGCGCCGGGCTGCGGCCCTGTAACCCGCCGGTGTGAACGGCCACGACCACAGCCCCCGCCGGGAAAAAACCGCGCTTTGCCAGCGCGTAAATACCGTACAGCATCTTACCAGTATACACCTGCTCAAACAGAATACCCGTACGCTGTTCAACGGTGCGGATAAACGCGAGGAGGTCGGGCGTCGTACGGGCGTAGCCACCAAACGTGTAATCGGCGATGAGTTGCCACTGGTCATCAGGTTCGGGCAGCGCGGGCAGATTCGTCAGCGCGCCAACGGCCGAAAACCCCAGCACCTGCGTGGATAACCCGGCATCGGCCACCGCCCGAATCAACCCGGCGATTGTACCACCCGTCCCGACGGAGCAGCAAACAAAGTCGGGCACGTAGCCTAGCTGCACCAGCAATTCGGGCACGATTTCAGCCGTTCCCTGAATCGCCAGGTCGTTGGTACCACCTTCCGGTACTACGCAGATCGGGCCAAACCGGTCGGGCAGCGCGGCCAGATAAGCCGGGTCGGTTTTTCGGTCGTACTCGGCACGACTGACAAAATGCAGAACCATACCCATCTGTTCGCACCGTGCCAGCGTTGCGTTGCGGGGTTTGGTGGCCAGTTCATCCCCCCGGACCACACCAATCGTCTGAAAGCCAAACACCTGCCCCGCTGCGGCTACCGCGTAGAGATGGTTGGAATACGCCCCGCCGAAAGTCAGTAACGTCGACAGACGCCGTTGGCGGGCATCGAGCAGGTTGTATTTGAGTTTACGCCATTTGTTGCCCGACACCAGCGGGTGCAGCAGGTCGTCGCGTTTGAGCAGCAGCCGGATTGGAACGGTTTCGGGAAACGGATCGGACAGCAGCGTCAGGGGCGACTGACCCGCCAAATCACGCAATTGCCGTTCGAGTTCGTCCATAAAAACTTATTTTTGCCCGAAATAACAGACAAATTGACTGCGGTGGCCGAACTGGACGACGATTTACCCGAAGACGACGAATTATACGAACACCACCGCATCGTGGTCGACAAAGGGCAGAGCCTGCTGCGCGTCGACCGGTTTCTGATGGATAGGATGCCCCACGCGTCGCGCACCAAGATTCAGGCCGGTATCGACGTTGAATCGGTGCGGGTCAACGATCGGCCCGTCAAAGCCAGTTACCGCATCAAACCGCTCGATGTCATCACCGTTTCGCTGCCCCACCCGCCCCGCGAAACCGACATCCTGCCGGAAAATATTCCGCTCAACATTGTCTTCGAGGACGACGAACTACTGGTACTGAATAAAGCCGCCGGTATGGTCGTTCACCCCGCCCACGGCAACTGGGACGGCACGCTGGTCAACGCGCTGGTGTACCATTTCCAGAACCTGCCCACCACCCGCAACGGGGCGATCCGGCCGGGTCTGGTCCATCGCATCGACAAAGACACGTCGGGCCTGATGGTGATCGCCAAGACGGAGTATGCCATGACACACCTAGCCCGGCAGTTTTTCGAGCATAGTATCGAACGGACGTACAACGCCCTCGTCTGGGGCCTCCCCGACCCGATCGATGGCACGATCACGGGTTATATCGGGCGGAGCGCGAAAGACCGCAAGGTGCAGACTATTTACGACGACGAGAGTAAAGGCAAGTGGGCCGTTACGCACTACAAAACGCTGGAGCAGCTGCGTTACGTGGCCCTGATGCAATGTAACCTCGAAACCGGCCGCACCCACCAGATTCGGGCGCACCTGAAACATATCGGCCATCCGCTTTTCAACGATGCCATGTACGGGGGCGACCGGGTACTGCGCGGACAGCCCGTGGGCAGCTTCAAAGCCTTTGTCGAGAATGCATTCAAACTAATGCCCCGGCAGGCGCTGCACGCCAAATCACTCGGGTTCATACATCCCCGCACCAAACAGTGGCTTCAGTTCGACTCGGCCCTGCCCACCGACTTTCAGGCCGTCCTCGACAAGTGGCGTGGACTGGTAACTGGTTGACGAGTTGTAAAGTCGTAAAGTTGTAGCGTTGGAAAGTTGCCACCACCGGATGGGCTGACGCGCCAGCCAACTTTATAACTTTACGACCCCATAACTAGCCAACTTTATAACTTTACAACGCTAAAAATTCACCCATGATTTCTATCCGTGCCGGCGTCCTCGACGATGTTCCCGACGCCTTTGCCCTTGTCACTGAACTGGCCGTGTACGAACGTGCCGCCGAGCAGGTATCCAACACCGTCGAGCAGATGGCGCTCGATGGGTTCGGCCCGAACCCCCTCTACGGGATGCTGGTGGCCGAAGAAACAGCGACCAGAAAGATCGTCGGTATGGCCCTGTACTATTTCCGCTATTCGACCTGGAAAGGCAAGCGGCTATACCTGGAAGACATCATCGTGACGGAAGAATACCGGGGCTACGGCATCGGAAAACTACTGCTCGACGCAACCGTCGAAACCGCCCGCGACACCCAGTGCACGGGGATGATGTGGCAGGTACTCGACTGGAATCAGCCCGCCATTGGCTTCTATCAGCAGTTTGGTACCCGCTTCGACGATGGCTGGACCAACTGCCACCTCGACTTCTAGCCAGCGGCAACAGGGGTATCGCCCCGTCGGTGCCGATTCATACCCGGCATTCCACCGGCTCTGGCAGACTGGTTTTTACCAGAAAAGCCGTCGTCAGCATGAGCTGACGACGGCTTTGTTTTGGGTGGCCGAAACGTACGGAACGCGCAGACCGGCTGATCTGCTCCGGGTTCAGGGCTGCCCGTGTCCCCCGGCCGCGCCGTATACCTGCCCCGTCGCGTAGCTGGCGTCACTGGCCGCCAGCTGAACATAGATCGAAGCCAACTCGGCCGGTTGGCCGGGCCGACCCAGGGGCGTGTCGCCACCAAAGGTTTTGAGTTTTTCGGCCGTAGCCCCACCGCTCGGCTGCAATGGTGTCCAGATGGGTCCCGGTGCCACACCATTGACCCGAATTCCTTTGGGCCCCAGCTGTTTGGCCAGCGACTTGACGTAATTCATCGTGGCCGCTTTAGTCTGGGCATAGTCGTAGAGGTTGGCCGACGGATCGTAGGCCTGCTCGGAGGTGGTACCGATGATCACCGATCCGGGAGGCATATGGGGCAAAGCCGCTTTGATAATCCAGAAAGGCGCGTAAATATTTGTTTTCATGGTTGCGTCGAAATCGTCCGAACTCAGGTCCAGAATCGATTCCCGCGCTTGTTGCCGACCGGCGTTGCTAACCAGAATATCCAGTCCGCCCATCCCTTTCACCGCTTCATCGACCAGCCGTCGGCAGAAAGCTTCCTCGCGGAGGTCGCCGGGAATGGCAATGGCTTTGCGGCCTTCTTTTTTGATCAGGTCGATTACCTCCTTTGCGTCAGCTTCCTCAGCGGGCAGGTAATTGATAGCCACATCGGCTCCTTCGCGGGCATATGCAATGGCTGCCGCCCGGCCCATACCCGAATCGCCCCCGGTAATCAGGGCTTTGCGGCCAGCCAGCCGCCCGGAGCCTTTGTAGCTGGTCTCGCCATGATCGGGCCGGGGATTCATCTTACTGGCCAGCCCCGGCCAGGGCTGCATGGGCGTGTTGAAAGGCGGTTTGGGGTAGCGCGTGGTTGGATCGACCAGCCCCGCCGGAACCGTGGAAGCCGTATCGCCGGCAGTGGCCAGCACGGGGGTTGTCAGTATCGTAGCAGCCAGGCCGCTACCAATTCCGCCGATAGCCTGGCGTCGGTTTACTTGATTGTCACTCATCGGTTTATGGGATAACGTTGCGTCGGTTGGTGCGCGAAAGCCGGAGACTATCGTCGCCCCAACCAGTTAACAGAACAGGCAGTGTCGGATGAATGTTGACTTTTTCGGCCATAAGTTGGGAATGAGTCCAGTCGGCGGAGTACATTCATCGCAAAAGCATCCGGCGGTCGGGGTGACTATAAGCGACGCCCGCAAACGCCCGAAGGCAATCGGTTCACCGGATCAGGAAGACGACGGGCGATACCGAATCCGTCCCGCACACCGTTTATAACCCGCCAATCAATAGTCACCTGCCAATATTCCCTATCTTTGCGTACTACCAGTTAAAGCATGACGGATCGTCAACGTACAGTGTTCCGCATTACAGGCGGCATTCTTCTGAGTATCCTGCTGATTGCAGGCGTAGGTGCAGGCATTGCCTTTTCAAAACGCGAAAGTCTGCTTCAGACCGCCCTTGCCAAAATCACCCGCAAAGCGGAGCGGGATTATAACATCGACCTGACCATTGGCTCCGCCCGCTTCACCGGCCTGACCTCGGTTGCCTTCACCGACATTGCCGTCGTACCGCAGGAACGCGACAGCCTCGCCCGGATTCAGCGCGTGGAAGTATCGGTACGGTTGTGGCCACTACTACTGGGCAAGATCGGTTTGTCGACAATGGCGCTGGAAAATGCCCGGATTCAGGTTATCAAACGCGACTCCCTGACGAACGTCGATTTCCTGCTGCACCCGCGCAAAGACTCGACCGCTACCGACAGCCCCAAGCCAACGCGAAAAACCGATCTGGCCGACGTTACCGAAAACCTGATCGACAATGTACTGTCGAAAATCCCCGATGATCTGGACGTGAAAAATCTGGACGTAGTGGGTATCAACAACGGCGATACGCTCCGGCTTTTTACCCAGACGGCCACTATCCACAATGAGCAGGTACAGTCGACCATTCTGCTGAACAACAACGAAGCCATCTGGCACCTGACCGGCACGGCCGACCCCGCCGACCGCGAGTACGACCTGGCCCTGTACGCTAATCAGCCCAATGGTCGCGCCAAACCGCTCGAACTGGCCTACATCCAGAAACGCTACAACCTGATGCTACAGGCCGACACGCTGCGGGCGCAACTGCGCGACGTCGACCGGTCGCGGGGCGAGTTTCGGCTGGAAGGCGCCGGATCGGTGCGAAATCTGCGCGTCAATCACCCGGCCATTGCCCGCACCGACGTGCTGGTGCCGCAGGCGTCGATGGACGCCCGGCTGTTCGTCGGCAAAGACTATGTCGGTATCGACAGCACGTCGACACTGCGGCTGGGCGAAGTCAGTGCGCGGCCCTTTGTGAAGTATACCCTTCCCGACCGGACGGTGCCGGAGGGGCAACCCGGTTCGGGCAAGCTGTACGATGTGCAGCTGCACACCGATCCGATGAATGCTCAGGCGCTGTTCAATTCGTTTCCGCAGGGGCTGTTCGAGTCGCTCGAAGGCATGCAGGTGGCGGGTAAGCTCAAGTACGACCTGGCGTTTCAGTTCGACACGGCTCTCCCCGACTCAGTCAAATTCGACTCTGGCCTGACACCCGACAACTTTAAAATCCTGAAGATGGGCCGAACGGATTTCGGCGCGATCAACAAGCCATTCAACTACACGCCCTACGAAAAAGGCAAGCCTGTCCGCACGGTTTACGTTGGTCCCGGCAACCCCGATTACACCCCCCTCAACGACATTGCACCCGACCTGCGCAACGCCCTGCTCACGTCGGAAGACTATACTTTTTTCACCCATAAAGGCTTCAACGAGCGAGCGTTCCGGGTGTCGATTGCGACAAATTTCAAAGAGAAATCCTTCAAGCGTGGGGCCAGTACGGTGTCGATGCAGCTGGTGAAGAACGTGTTTCTGAACCGCAACAAAACGCTCTCGCGGAAGGTCGAGGAGATCCTGATCGTGTGGCTGATCGAAAATCAGCACATCGTACCCAAAGAGCGGATGTACGAGGTATACCTGAACATCATCGAATGGGGGCGCAACATCTACGGCATCGGTGAAGCATCGCGCTATTATTTCGCCAAACGCCCGTCGGAGCTGTCACTGGGCGAAAGTATCTTCCTGGCCTTCGTCGTACCCCGCCCCAAAGCGGCCCTGAACTGGTTTGTGCCGGGGGGCGGTTTGCAGGTGCGTAACGTGCGGGGGTACTTCCGCATTATCGGCCGGATCATGGCGAAACGCGGCCTGACGGCACCCGACTCCGGCGCGTATGGCTTCTATGACGTACGGCTGCGCGAAGGACTACGCCGGGCACTACCCCCTGTCGATACGCTCATGCAGTCGGATAGCCTGATGGTCGACCCAATCGAATCGGACATCGATGCGGACGGCGACGGTACAGGCATCGGCAATTTCTTCCGTCGACTGTTCAAAGGCCGCACCGAGCGCAACGCCGACGAACCACAACCCGCCGTTCAGCCCGAAACGCCCACGGTAGATGCCGCTACACCCACAGCCGACACGGTAAAAACCCGCAAGCAGCTTCGGCTGGAACGGCGCGAACGCAAACGGCGCGAACGCGAAGCCGGACAGGTTCTCGACAACGGAACGCCGTAGCGGCCCAGAAAGGCGATAGCCTTATAACCCATTGTTTCTAAAAAAACAGCCCGTTGGATTCAGACAATGTCGTCTGACGCCAACGGGCTGTTTTTTTAGAAACCGGCTTACGAATCGAGCAGATCGGGCCGGCGGGTGCGGGTCCGTTCGAGGGCCTGCTCATGTCGCCATTCGTCAATCTTTGCTTCGTGACCCGACAACAGAATATCGGGAACGCGGTGCCCTTCAAACTCCGCCGGACGGGTGTATACCGGCGGGGCCAGCAGATTGTCCTGAAACGAATCCGTCAGGGCCGATGTCTCGTCGTTTAGAACACCGGGCAGCAGCCGGATAATCGCGTCGGACAGTACACAGGCCGCCAGTTCGCCCCCCGACAGTACATAATCACCAATGCTGATTTCTTTCGTCACGAACAACTGCCGTGCCCGCTCATCGATGCCTTTGTAGTGCCCGCAGAGAATAATCAGGTTCTGCCGCAACGACAGCGCGTTGGTTGTCTGCTGGTTGAGCCGCTCACCGTCGGGCGTCATGTAAATCACCTCGTCGTAGGGGCGCTCGGCCTGCAAAGCACGAATACAACGGGCAATCGGCTCGATCTGCATCACCATGCCCGCGCCCCCGCCAAACGCATAATCGTCTACGCGTCGGTGCTTGTCGAGGGTATAGTCGCGCAGGTCGTGCACGACGACTTCTACGTACCCGCCCGTCTGCGCCCGCTGGAGAATCGAATGGGCGAAGAAGCTATCGAGCAGCCGGGGCAGGCAGGTGATAATATCAATTCGCATGGGTGTCGTCAGCGTCTCCGTCAAACTCGGCTTTGTCGGCCGCATTGTCTTCCATGTAGATCGCCAGCAGCCCATCGGGCAGGGCCACGTTCAGCTTCTGTTCGGCGCGGTTGATCGTCCTGACAATATCACTGTTGATCGGAATCAGCACTTCTTTGCCCTGATAATCCATCGCAATCAGGTCCTGCGCGTTCATGGCGTATACCCCGCGCACCGTACCCAGCGGCCCTTCGTGGGCATCGATCACCTGATAGCCAACGATTTCGTGAAAGTAAAAGCGCGTTTCGTCGGTGATGGGTTCGAGGTTATCGAGCGGCAGGAAAGCACCACAGTTGATTAGTCGCTCAGCCTGCTCGATGGTATCGACGTCTTCAAAGGCGATGATGGCGCGGCTACCTTTCACGATAGCAATCGACTCGATGAAGTACGGAATCAGTTCGTTTTTGACTTCCAGCAGTACCGAATCCAGATCGGCGTACTCGCTGGCATCGTCGACATCCAGAAAAAGAACCAGCTCACCGTTGACACCGTGGGTCTTGGTGATATGGCCTACCTGATAGCAATCGTCTTTGGTCATGGTCGTGACTGGGAATGAAAAGAGCCTGTCCGGTCGCGAACAGGCTCTTTACTAACACTGAGCGCGGAAAATTTATTCGGCGCTGGTCGTTTCTTCGGTCGAAGCCGGAGCCTCGGCAACAGGAGCATCCCCTTCGGTGGTTTCCGCAGCCGGCGCTTCGTCCACTGGGGCAGTCTCCACTGGGGCAGCTTCCACTACTGGTTCTTCAACCTTGTTTTTCTTGGCAATGGCTTCTGCGCGGGTGTCATTTACCTTACGCTCCGCTTCCAGACGAGCGGCACGAGACTGCTCTTTGGTTTGCGTTTTGGCATCGGCAGCATCAGCTTTACGATTTTCTTTGTCGTCTTTCCAGTTCGAGAATTTCTCATCGGCCTGGTCCTGCGTGATTGCGCCTTTGTTTACACCCACCTGCAGGTGTTTCTTGTACATGATCCCTTCGTGCGACAATACCGAGCGGGCCGTGTCGGTGGGCTGCGCGCCTACCATAAGCCAATGTACGGCCCGGTCCGATTTCAATACGACCGTCGATGGGTCGGTGTTGGGGTTGTATGAACCGATTTTTTCGATAAACCGACCATCGCGGGGTGCTATGGATTCAGCTACCACGATGTCGTACATCGCCATTTTTTTGCGTCCACGACGCGCTAAACGAATTTTAACAGCCATTTGTGCTTGTTGGTTTTGGTTGGAGGACGAACCCCCTGCGTAAAACGTGGCCGCAAAGGTACGGAAAAAGTTTGTGGTTTGTAGTTTATGGTTCGTAGTTTTATCTGCTGGATCGCAGACATGGCAACGTACCGTCAGGACTCAGATATCAAATTTGGTAAGCTTGCCCCGGCGATACGTATATACTTCGTAGGTGTGGCGGCCAACGCCAAAAACCTCTTCCAGAAATACATGATCGGCTCCCTTACTGAGTCGTCTTACCATAGCCTGTTTGTCAGGCGGTAGTTCGCTGAAGGCAATACTGTGTTCAAACTCGAATCCTTCGTCGTACTCAAATTCAAGCGAAAACAGGTTGTTACGCCACTGCAACTGCGTGGTCAGGCCATTGGCAACGGGCGAAAAATCAAGATCGACCGGGTTCTGACCGATGACCTGGGCGGATGCCTCCGTGAATAAACTTAATCCCGACACAACCATGGCCGCGTAACCGATCCGCCGAAACAAGCCTTCGCTCAACCGGGGCAGCAGCCATTTCATACTCCACGACGATAACAGCGCAGCCCCGGCTACCAGACCGCCCAGTAGTAACGCTCTGTCTGTGAGCAAGCCAAACGACGCGTACAAGCTCAGTTTCACCGCGTGCAACAGCACTTCGTTGGCCGCTCGGGTGGCCACGATTTCTTCCTTGGCCATGCCGTAGCGAAGGTAAAACCGGTTGAACAGTAACCCCACAGCTCCCGTCAGACCCGATACGAATCCGGCCGCCAGTCCAATCAGCGAGAGCACCCATTTTGGCAGCGGCCGGGCTGTGTCGAGTTGGGCCGACGGGCGGAAAATCAGTGGCAGGTTCGCCATTAGAAACAAGCCCATCAGCAGCTCAAGATAGAGCGGATTGATGTAGCTGAGCAGCCGCGCTCCCAGCCAGACAGCGGGCAACGCCGGTGGTACAAACCACACGACTACGTCCCACCGGATTCGTCGCCAGAACGCCACAATCCGCGACAGCGAACTCGACAGGGTACCAACCGACAGGGTAGCGGGTACCTGTGCGCCGGGCAGCATCGACCCCAGCAGTGGCAGCAGCAGCAGGCCGGCCCCACCGCCACAGACCGCACTGAGCGAAAAGGCCAGGATCGCCCCCAGAAACAACAATAACTCCGGTAAGAACAGCATCGTCAGCTTGTATTTGCCCGCAAAGCACGGTCGACAATCTGAAGAGACTTTGAAGTTAGACGCTCGGTGTAGTTTTGTGCATCGGCCTGGTGGTTACGCCTGATCCTGCCGACGCAGAATTGTCCGGTCGACGTAAAACGTGCCGAACGGGATAATCGACGCCAGTAATACCTTCCAGGTTGTGCGCCCGAACGACCAGTTTTCCTCGATACTGACGTTGATGGTGTACAGCACAAACAGGATAAACAGCACACCGTGAATTGGCCCAATCACTTTGACCAGCGTGGGGTCGCTGCCCATGTACTTGACCGGCATAGCGATGAATACCAGCGCGATCAGCGACAGCCCTTCGAGCAGGGCAAGGAGTCGTAACCGACCCAGATTGGTTTTGAGATGAGTAAGCATATCGTTAGAAAAGACGAAGATAAGGCCGTTGCGCCAATGGTGAAACCGACGAGGAAACCGGAACCGATAACACGGGCCGAACTATTGAAACCCATATTGTTACGATTCGGAACCTGGGTGCATCGGTTACTGTCGCCTGGCCACCGACGAGCCAATGATCCGTTTTTTACTAAAAAAAGCGCCGACCCGCTCGGGTCGACGCTTCTGACTGGTGTGCGATAGAAAAATTACGCCATTTCGATAAAGAACTCTTCCGCTGACCGGCGAACCTTTGGGGCTTTCGCCAGGTAATCTTTCTCTTCGTCGCGGTAACCCAGCACCAGAATCGACGTACTGTGCAGGCCTTTGGCGGGCAGGTCAAGGAGTTTGTCGAGGGCGTCGGCGTTGAAGCCTTCCATCGGTGTGGCATCGACGCCCTCGGCAGCAGCCGCGATCAGGCCCGTACCCAGCGCGATATACGACTGACGAGCGGCCCATTCGGTACGGGCTTCGGGCGTCCGGCTCAACAGCGTTCCTTTTACCGAATCGGCGAAAGGCGTCAGCGAGGCCACATCTGTCTGCCGCGTATCGGCAATCAGCTGCATGTATCGATCGATATGTTCCGCTTCGAGGGCCGTCCAGCTGGCGAAGATCAGCACGTGCGACCCTTCCACGATTTGTGGCTGTGGGCAGGCCTGCTCGTGAATTTTGCCGCGCAGTTCGTGGCTTTCCACCACGATCACGTTGTAGGGCTGAATACCGACCGACGAAGCCGATAGCCGAATGGCTTCCAGAATTTTGTCGACTTTCTCAGCAGGAACGGCCTGACCGTTCATTTTTTTGGTGGCATAGCGCCAGTTCAGGGCATCAATGAGTTCCATTGTGTTTTGAAACAATTCAGGTTGTATAAAAATGGACTGGTAATTAATTACAGGTACCGTCGATGTCGCAGGCCGGGGCATCGGCCGACAGACTGGTGAGTTTGGGCTGACTCTTCGACCACTCACCCCAGGCCGTATTCAGCGCCCCGAGAAAGGTTTCGGGAGCCTGCGCACCCGACACCGCGTAGCGTTGATTGAGCACGAAAAACGGAACCCCCTGCACACCTACCTGCCGCGACTCGTAAATGTCCTGCCGCACGGCGTCGGCAAATTGATCGCTGCTCAGCACCTGCGCGACAGCATCGGCCGACAAACCAATGTCGGTGCCGAGTTCGAGCAGCGTAGCGTGATCGGCGGTGTTGCGTCCTTCGGTGAAATACGCCCGGAACAGTCGTTCTTCCATCGCGTCGCCTAGGCCCTGCGTTTTCGCCAGCTGAATGACCCGGTGCGCGTCGAACGAATTGGCAACAACGGCCCGGTCCATGTCGTACGCCAGACCCACTTCGCGGGCCATGCCGGTTACGCGGTCGTTCATGCTCTTGGCCTGCGCCACGCTCCAGCCTTTTACCTCTGCCAGATACGTGTTGATCGACTTGTTTGGCTCGGTTTTCTGGTCGGGGTTTAGCTGAAAGCTTTTCCAGACCACCCGCACCTGCTCACGCTGCGGAAATTCCGCCAGAGCCTGCTCAAATTTCCGTTTGCCGATGTAGCAGAACGGACACATGACGTCACTCCAGATTTCGACGTCCATCGTCGGGGTAGTTGATGTTGTGGTTGACATACGTACAGTCGTATAAAAAATAACAGTGTTAGCTTAGAGGCAAAAAATTAGTGGCGCAGCGATTTGATAAAGCCCGACATGGCATCATGCAGAATCAGTTGTCCGTGCTTATCCGTCGCCGATACGTGGGGGTCGATCATCTGAATCGACACCAGCCCGTGCAGGATAGACCAGTACGTTTTGAATTTCAGGTAAACATCCGCATCGGTGTTCGGCCCACCGGCAATCAGGTCGTTGATCGTCGACATGATAATTTCACCGAACTGCCGCATCGCGCCGACATGATTGGCCGTTTCGCAGGTCGGAATGCCCAGCCCGAACATAAGCTGGTAGTACTCCCGATTGTCGAACGCGAATTGCCAGTACGTCTGCGCGATCCCTTCCAGTCGTTCGGCCGGTGCTTTATCGCAAAGCGCACTCTGTTTGATCTGCCCGATGAGTCGCTCAAATCCCTGCCGGGTGAATTCCAGCAGAATGGCGTCTTTACTATCGAAGTGACTGTAGATCACCGGCACGCTGTATTCGATGGCGTTGGCAATTTTCCGGATCGACAGGGAAGCCCAGCCCTCGGCCAGCACCTGTTCCCAGGCGGCTGTCAGAATGCTGTTTCTGACTTCTTCTTTCTGTCGTTGTCGGCGTTCAACCAGTCCCATCTTACTAAGCGTTCGCTTTTATAACGGTGTTAACTTTTATAACAGAGACTTGGTTCCATGTTTGTTGAAAAAAGATAGATGGTGAGTTAGCCCGCTGGTTAAGCAGATGGCTTACCGGCTACTCTGATGCGGTTTAGCCAATTCAATCACTGTAATAAATGAATAATATAACATGTCATCAATTATGAGATAGTATATCAATGAATACTCACTTGAAACAGAATGCTATTAGACTTTTTTTAATATCAAATCTTTTCCAAAAAAAAATATTAAATTAACACATGAACTTGCTAATGAAATTATTGACTATTCGGTAGTGGCTTAATTGCGTTGATCGGCAAAGAAAAACTGATTAATAAACAAGCCGATTGTGGTATCGTGGACCGCTACTGATTTGGAGAAACAAATGGTTCGGCGGGTCAGTCGCTTCAAGC
>Ga0160428_1000736_pt1 | contig 31497 bp, 32 predicted proteins | sample SolpanmetagenomM_FD_108198 | JGI IMG/M metagenome (GOLD analysis project Ga0160428, IMG submission 108198) | Solar panel surface microbial communities from Lawrence Berkeley National Laboratory, California, USA - M | ecosystem: Engineered > Built environment > Solar panel > Unclassified ... | reverse complement strand
TTCGAGGTTAAGTGTCTTCGCTATCGTCCGCTTCGCCGTCGACCAGCATCCGCAGATTGCGTTTGATCAGGATCAGCGTGTCCGCCGTGACCTGCAGCGCGTCGTCGCTGACGCCGGCCATGATGTCCTGCTCGACATTCTGAATGTTCGAACGAATCGTCGAAAGGAACTTGGCACCCGAGCTGGTCAGATGGACGCGCTTGATCCGCCCGTCGCGTTGATCGGCGCGGCGCTCGACATAGCCCGACCCTTCCATGCGATCGAGCAGTCCGCCGATCGCCACCTTGGTCAGATCCAGATCAGCCGCGAGCGCGGTCTGCGTCATGCCGTCACGACGCGAGAGAAAGGCGAGAATCCACCATTGCGAGCGCGTGATGCCCACCGGCTTGAGCGCGCGATCGACCACGACGCGGCGCAGGCGCGATACGTCGTGGACGAGAAAACCGAAACGAAGATTGGCGTTGAGATCCTTGGGCACGACAGATCCTGACTTGGGATTGGACCCCAAGCCGTTACGCGAATCCGCGAAGTCACGCTCCGAAAAATCGCTCCAGGAAGGATCCTCATCGCCCAAGGCTCAATCCAGCCGTTTCGGGCTGAGCTTGCCCTTGAACATCTCGCGCGAGATGATCGTCTTCATGATCTCGACCGATCCACCGGCGATCTTCACGATCCGCGCATCGGCATAAGCGCGGCAGATGGGATATTCCCACATGTAACCCCAGCCGCCGAACAGTTGCAGGCACTTGTCCGCCGCCTCGCAATGCAGTTCCGACGTGACCAGCTTGGCCATCGCCGCATCGACCGAATCCAGTTCGCCGGCCATGAACAATTCGATGCATTTGTCGGTGAACACGCGCGCCATCACGCTGCGCGCCTTAAGGTCCGCCAGCACGAACTGCGTGTTCTGGAAGTCGCCGATAGTCTGGCCGAAGGCGCGACGTTCGGCGGTGTAATCGACGGTCCACTCGATCATCGTTTCGGTCACGGTGGCCGACCGGATCGCCTGAGCGAGGCGCTCCTGCGATAATTTGGTCATCATCAGCTTGAAGCCGCCGCCCTCCGTGCCGAGCATCGAGGATGCGGGGATGCGCATATTGTCGAAGAACAGTTCGGACGTATCCTGCGCCTTCATGCCCAGCTTTTCGAGGTTGTTGCCGCGCTCGAACCCCTTGGTCGCGGCATCGACCAGGAACAGCGACACGCCTTTGGCGCCGGCATCGCTGTCAGTCTTGGTCGCCAGCACGATCACGTCGCACATCTGGCCGTTGGAGATGAACACCTTCTGCCCGTTGATGATGAAGTCGGCGTCATTGTCGCCCGGCTTCGCCTCCGGATCACGCACCGCCTTGGTACGCACCGCCTTCAGGTCCGATCCGGCATGCGGCTCGGTCATGCCGAGCGAACCGATCGCCTCGCCGCGCACCATCCTGGGCAGCCAGTATTGCTTCTGTTCTTCGCTGCCGAACGACAGGATGTAGGTGGAGACCAGATCGGTGTGGATCAGGAAGCCGGGGCCGCTGGCGCCCACGCGCCACAATTCCTCGAACACCACGACATCGAACAGATAATCGAGGCCGAGACCGCCATATTCCTCGGGTACGGTGCAGCATAGCAAACCGGCCTCGCCCGCCTTCAGCCACAGCTCACGCGGGACGATGCCGTCATGCTCCCACTGTGCGTGGAACGGCACGATCTCCTTCTCCACGAACTTGCGGACGGTCTCCCGCCACATGTCGTGTTCGGGCGTGAAAATCTTGCGGTCGATCATGCCCGGTTCGCCTTATCGCGTGCGGAAGAGGCCTGGATCACCTCGCGCGTCGCATTGACCATCGCGTCGACCTGGTCGGCGTCGCGAATATCGCAGACATGCCAGTGCGCGTTGGGGCCGATCGCCTTCGCAGCCTCCTCCAGCACATTGGCGCGGCGGCCGCAGATATGCACGACGGCCCCCTTGGCGGCGAGCGCGGTCGCGATTTCCTTGCCCAGGCCGGATCCGCCGCCGGTGACCAACACCGACTTCCCTGCCATGACATCTTCGCGAAAGATGTTGCGATTCACGCTGATCCCCGTCCTCTTGTCCGGGCGCTCCTACTACTGCGCCTCAAGTTTCGTCAACCTGTTTACAAGTTCGTTCGATGGTGTCAGGAAACCTCCAGAACAAAACTCAAAACGAAACTTAGGTGAGGAATGTCCGGCAGGTTCATCTCAGGCGCGAGCGCATATCTCCCACTGTTGCGGCTCGATCGTACAGCCGCGGCGAAGGCGTTGCGCTTTTCGGGACTCGGCGGCCGGGGCGCAGGTACCCGCGCCGTCGCCGGCTGGGATGAGGATGCGCTGACGCTGGCGGTCGAAGCGAGTCGTGCGCTGGTTTCCGAATCCGCGCCTCATAAATTGGTCTTTGCTTCGACTTCCGCACTGTTCTTCGAGCGCAGCCAGGCGACATTGGCGATCGAAGCCCTCGCCCTCCCCGCCGCCACGCGCAGCAACGACGTCGCCGGATCGCGCCGCTGCGCCGTAGCTGCCTTGCTCGATGCGCTGCAGGGCTCCGGCGACACCGTGATCACCGCCGGCGAGAAACGCCCGGCCAAGGCGGGCAGCGCGCAGCATCTCCGCTTCGGCGATGGCGGTGCGGCGGTGCGCGTCGGCGATGCGGGATCGGCGCGTTTCCTCGGTTCGGCCAGTCTGTCACACGATCTGGTCGACACCTATGCCTCGCGCGAGCATCCCACGCCTTACGTCTACGAGGAGCGCTTCGTCCGCGAAGTCTCCGCCCGCGACGTCATCGCCCCGACGATCCGCGCCGCCTGTGCCGATGCGGGGATAGAACCCTCGGCCATTACCCACGCCGCGGTGCACGAACCGCTCCCCAATCTGTGGCGCGACGTTGCCAAACTGTCTGGCGTCGCCGCACCCAATCATGCCGCCGATCTGGAAGCGAAGGCGGGCGATCTCGGCGCGGCGCATGCCCTCTACGCCTTCGCGTTGGTGCTGGATGTCGCGACGGCGGGCGACATCGTCCTGCTCGCCGGGTTCGGTTCGGGCTGCGACGCGTTGCTGTTCGAGGTCACCGGCGATACGCCCGGCACCTCCGCCGCCAGCGCGATGCTCGCCACCGGTCTCGCCACCACCGACTATATCCGTTTCCTGTCACTCACCGGAGAGATCGCGCTCGATTGGGGCGTGCGCTCGGAATTCGAGCAGAAGGCGCAGGGCACGGTGCTCGAACGCCACGGCCGCAATACGATTGGCTTTATCGGCGGGCGCGATTCGGCCGGCAATGTGCAATTCCCCAAGAGCCGCATCCCTGTCCGCCCCGGTGCCACCGGCCCCGAGCCGATGACCGATGTGCGACTCGCCGATGTTCCGGCCAGCCTGGTGTCGGTCACCGCCGACCGGCTCAATTACACGCCCGATCCACCCTTCTGGTTCGGCCTCGTCCAGTTCGACGGCGGCGCGCGCGTGCTCATGGAATTGACCGACGCGGATGCGCAAGGCTTCTCGGTCGGCGATCCGCTCGCCATGCGGCTGCGCATCAAGGGGATCGATCGCAAGCGGGGGTTCCGCACCTATTTCTGGAAGGCCGCGCCTCAGATGCGGCCGGCGCCGGAAAAATCGAGTGGGGAGGCCTGACAATGGCGAGCGGTATCAAGGACAAGGTCGCCATCATCGGCATGGGCTGTACCGAATTCGGCGAACGTTGGGACATGGGCGCGGAAGACCTGATCGTCGAGGCGTTCGAGGAGGCCATTGCCGATGCCGGCATCGATCGTGACCGGATTGAGGCGGCCTGGGTGGGCAATGCGCTGGACGACATCAATGTCGGCAATAGCGCGCTTCCGCTCGCTCACGCGCTGCGCCTGCAGACCATTCCAGTCTCGCGCGTCGAGAATATGTGCGCCACCGGCACCGAGGCGCTGCGCGCCGCAACCTATGCCGTGGCCTCCGGCGCGGTCGATATCGCGCTCGCCTTGGGCGTCGAGAAGCTGAAGGACACCGGTTACGGCGGCCTGCCGCTAAAGACCAAGGGGCTCGCGAACGATCTGTGGATGCCGTACGGCTCCGCCCCCGGGACCTTCGCGCAGCTCGCCGGCGCCTACACCGCGCGCCACCGCGTCGATCCCGCCGATCTGAAGCGCGCGATGGCGCACGTTTCGTGGAAGAGCCACCAGAACGGCACGCTCAACCCCAAGGCGCATCTGCGCAAGGCGGTGGAGATGGACAAGATCCTGTCCGCCCCGATGATCGCCGATCCGCTCGGCCTGTTCGACTGCTGCGGCGTCTCCGACGGCGCGGCCTGCGCGATCGTCACCACGCCGGAGATCGCGCGCTCACTCGGCCGCAACAACCCGGTCACGGTGAAGGCGATCCAGCTCTCGGCGAGCAACGGCTGGGAAATGCAATACGGCTCGTGGGACGGCGCATCGGTGCGCAATACCCAAGTCGCGGCCCAACGCGCTTACACCGAGGCCGGGATCAGCGATCCACGCGCCGATCTGTCGCTGACCGAAGTGCATGACTGCTTCTCGATCACCGAACTCGTCACGATGGAGGATCTCGGCCTGTCCGACGAAGGCCGCGCGTTGACCGACATTCTCGACGGCAAATACGATTCCGGCGGCGCGCAACCGTGCCAGATCGACGGCGGCCTGAAATGCTTTGGCCACCCGGTCGGTGCCTCCGGCCTGCGCATGGCCTATGAAATCTACACGCAACTCGAAGGCCGCGCCGGCGGTCGGCAGCGCGGCGACGTGAAGTTCGGCCTCACCCACAATCTCGGCGGAACGCCGTACAACAGCGTCGCCGCGGTTTCGATCCTCGGCCGGCTCGACTGAAGGACGTAAAATGGCAGGACTCTATTTTGAGCAATTCACGATCGGGCAGACCTTCGCTCACGAAATCCGCCGCACCGTCATTGACATGGACAATATGCTGTTCTCGTCGCTGACCTTCAATCCGGCGGCGCTCCACATCGACCACGCCTATGCCGCGACCACCGAGTTCGGCAAGCCGCTGATGAATTCGATCTTCACTTTGGGCCTGGTGATCGGCCTGTCCGTGCAGGACACGACCTTCGGCACCACCGTCGCCAATCTCGGCATGACCGATACGGTGTTCCCGAAGCCAGTCTTCGCCGGCGACACGATCCGGTCGGAAACCACCGTCAAGGACCTGCGACCGAGCAAGTCGCGACCCGGCCAGGGCATCGTGACGTTCGAGCATGTCGGCTACAATCAGCATGGCGACGTCATCTGCAAGACGACCCGCGCGGCACTCATGCTGGCCAAACCGGAATGAGACTGCGCTCGCTCCTGTTCGTTCCGGGCGACAGCGACCGCAAGTTCGCCAAAGCCAAGGATATCGGCGCTGACGTGCTGATCCTTGATCTCGAGGATTCGGTCGCGCCATCGATGAAGGCGAAGGCGCGCAATGCCGTCGCAGCGCAACTCGACGATACATCGCCGCGGGACTGGGCATTCTTCGTGCGGGTCAATCCGTTCGATACCGGGCTGACGCTCGGCGATCTGGCGGCCGTTGTGAAGCCGGGGCTCGACGGCCTGCTGATCCCCAAGGCCAATGGCGCCGCCGATATCGCGCGCATCGGACATTATCTCGATGCACTGGAAGAGAAAGCTGGGATGGACGTCGGCACGGTAAAGATTGCCGTCGTCGCCACCGAAACGCCCGCCGCGATGTTCGCGCTCGGCAGCTATGCGCCGGCGCACCCCCGTCTGGTCGGCCTAACCTGGGGCGCGGAAGATCTCGCGGCGGCGATCGGCGCGACGGGCAACAAGGAAGACGACGGCAGTTGGACCGCGCCCTATGCCCAGGCGCGTAACCTGTGCCTCTATGCCGCTAGCAATGCGGGCGTCGCGCCGATCGACACGCTGTACGCCGATTTCCGCGATGCCGATGGACTGGAGCGCGACTGCCGGCGTGCCCGGCGCGACGGCTTTGCCGGGCGGATCGCGATCCACCCCGATCAGGTCGCGACGATCAACCGCTGCTTCTCGCCGTCCGACGAGCAGATCGCCGAAGCGCGCAAGATCGTCGCCGCCTTCGCCGCGCAGCCCGATGCCGGCACGCTCGGCATCGACGGCAAGATGTACGACATTCCGCATCTGAAAGCCGCGCAACGCACGCTGGCCGCGACCGGGGATACCGCATGACCGGTTTCGCCAAGGTGGTCGCCACCGCGATCGTCGTCCTGCTTACCGCGTTCCTGTTCTACGCGCTGGCAACCGGCGACGTGATCGGCGACCAGCTTCACGTCTGGCAGCGCGTCTGGGGCGTCTATGTATGGGCCGACGCCTATTCCGGCTTCCTGCTGTTCAGCACGCTCGTCTACGCGTTCGAGCGAGGGCTGGGCTTCACCATCGCCATGTTCGTACTGACCTGCTGCACCGGCAACATGATCAATGCCGCCTGGCTGCTGTGGCGCGAGCCAGAACTTTATCGCCTTATCAAGGGAACCGCCGCATGAGCGAGAGCCGACCATTGCCGACCGAAGACGATCTCGACGCGATCCGGGAGGGCGTACGCGCTGCCTGCGCGCCGTTCGACGACGAATATTGGCTCGACCGCGACGATACAGGCGAATTCCCCAGGGATTTCCACCGCGCGATGGCCGACGGCGGATGGCTCGGCATCACCATGCCGGAGGAATATGGCGGCTCGGGCCTCGGCGTGACCGAAGCGATGGTGATGATGAACGAGGTCGCGGCCTGTGGTGGCGGGTTTGCTGCGGCATCGACCATCCACATCAACCTGTTTGGCCCGCACCCGATCGTGGTGAAGGGCACGCCCGAACAAAAAGCGCGCTGGGTGCCACGGCTGGTATCGGGCGAGGACCAATGTTGTTTCGGCTTCACCGAGCCGGATGCCGGGCTCAACACTACGCGCATCAAGACCTTCGCGCAGAAGGTGCCGGGCGGATATATAGTCCACGGCCAGAAGGTGTGGACCTCGACCGCGCAGGTCGCCAACAAGATCATGCTGCTGACTCGCACCACGAAATACGAGGATTGCGCGAAGCCGACCGACGGCATCACGATCTTCTACACCGATCTCGACCGTTCCAAGATCGACGTGCACCTGATCCCCAAGATGGGGCGCAAGGCGGTCGATTCGAACGCGATCTTCATCGACGGGCTGTTCATTCCCGACGAGGATCGCATCGGCGAGGAGGGCAAGGGCTTCGGCTATATCCTCCATTCGCTGAACCCGGAACGCATCCTGATCGGGGCGGAGGCGATCGGAATCGGCCGCGATTCGCTGCGCCGCGCGACCAGTTACGCCAAGGAACGCGTCGTGTTCGATCGCCCGATCGGCCAGAATCAGGGCATCCAGCACCCGCTCGCCGAAAAGTGGATGTATCTCGAATCCGCCTGGCTGATGGTCGAGAAGGCCGCGCGCCTTTACGATCAGGGTCTGCCCTGCGGTGCCGAGGCGAACAGCGCCAAGTTCCTCGCCGCCCGTGCGTGTCACGATGCGGCGTGGCAGGCGGTCGCAACGCATGGCGGCTTCGGCTATGCCAAGGAATATCATGTCGAACGGCTCTACCGCGAAGCCGCGCTGACCCGCCTCGCCCCGATCACCGAACAATTGATCATGAGCTTCATCGCCGAGAAGGTTCTCGGCCTGCCGAAGAGTTACTGAAATGGGCATGATGCAGGGCAAGGTGGCTTTGGTCACCGGCGCAGGCCGCGGGGTCGGGCGCGGCATCGCACTGGAACTGGCCAAGGCCGGTGCAGCGGTGGTGGTCAACGATCTCGGCGTGTCGCTGACCGGCGATGAGGGCGCCGACGAAGGCTCCCCCGCCGAACAGGTGGTGGCGGAAATCGTCGCTGCTGGGGGCAGGGCGGTCGCCAATCACGACAGCGTCGCCGACTGGGCTGGTGCCTGCGCGATGGTGAAAGCGGGCGTGGACAATTTCGACCGCATCGACGCGGTGGTGAACAATGCCGGCAACCTGCGCGACATGCTGTTCCACAAGATGGGGCCGGAGGATTTCGACGCGGTGCTCGCTGTCCACCTGAAGGGCAGCTTCAACACCAGCCGCGCCGCCGCGCCGTTCTTCAAGGAACAGGCGTCGGGCGCGTTCGTCCACATGACCTCCACGTCCGGCCTGATCGGCAATCTCGGGCAGGCGAATTACGCCGCCGCCAAGATGGGCGTGGTCGGCCTGTCGAAATCGATCGCGATCGACATGCAGCGGTTCGGCATCCGTTCCAACGCGGTCGCGCCGTTCGCCTGGACGCGGATGGTGAGTTCGATTCCCAACGAAACGCCCGAACAGCAAAAACGCGTCGAAGGGCTGAAGAAGCTGGTCGCCGAAAAGATCGCGCCGTTCGTCGTTGCCTTGTGCAGCGATGCGGGGGCGAAGGTGACAGGCCAGATCTTCGGCGTGCGCAACAACGAAATCTATCTGTTCTCGCAACCCCGCCCGATCCGCACCGCGCACACCGCCGAGGGGTGGACGCCGGAAACAGTTGCGGAGCGCGTATTCGATCAGTTCGCCAACGACTTCTATCCGCTACACAAATCCGGCGACGTGTTCACCTGGGATCCCGTATGAGCCTCGCGTCGGACCTCCGATCCAAACTCCGCCTGCCGGTGATGGCGGGGCCGATGTTCATCGCCTCGACCGCCGATCTGGTCATCGCGCAATGCCAGGCCGGGATCATCGGATCGATGCCCGCGCTCAACCCGCGCAGCACCGCCGCGCTCGACGAGGATGTCGCGCGCATCCGCGAAAGCGTGGGCGATGCGCCCTATTGCATCAACCTCGTCGCGCATAAGACGAACGACCGCCTGCAGGCCGACCTCGACGTGATCCTGCGCCACAAGGTGCCGATCGTCGTGCTGGCGCTCGCCGCCAATCCCGATCTGGTCAAGGAACTGCAGGCCAATGGCACTTTGGTGTTCCAGGACGTGATCAAGAACCGCCACGCGCAGAAATGCGCCGAGATGGGTGTGGACGGCATCATCGCGGTCGGCGCCGGCGCGGGCGGGCATACCGGCGACCTCTCCCCCTTCGCCTTGATGGCCGAGATCCGCTACTGGTGGGACGGGCTGCTGATCCTGTCCGGCTGCATCGCCACCGGCCGCGCGGTACTGGCCGCCGAGGTGCTGGGCGCGGACCTCGCCTATATCGGCTCCCCGTTCCTGGCCAGCGACGAAGCCAACACGCAGGCCGGCTTCAAACAGATGATCGTCGCCGGGTCCGCCGCCGACATCACCGTCACCAACTGCTTCACCGGCGTGAACGCGAACTTCCTGCTACCGTCGATCCTCGAAAACGGCCTCGACCCCAAGGCGTTGCAGCGCCCACCCGGCGGCGAGATCAACATCTCCGGCGGCGGATCGAATTCCAAGGCTTGGCGTGACATATGGAGCGCGGGCCAGGGCATCGGCGCGGTCAAGCACGCCGAACCGGCGGGTGCGTTCATCGACCGTCTCGCCGACGACTATGTCGACGCCCGAGCCGCAATGGGCATGACGGCATGAGTAACCGCCGCGTCGTGCTGATCTCGCGCCCGACCGGCGTCGCCCAGGCGGAAAATTTCGCGATCGAGGATATGCCGTCCGAGGTCATAGCCGACGGGCAGGTGCGCGTGCGCAACCGCTTCCTGTCGGTCGAACCGGCGATGCGCGGCTGGATCGCCGATGTCGGCAATTATTCCGCGCCGGTCGCGATCGGCGCGACGATGCGCGCACTGGCGGCGGGCGAGATCATCGAGAGCCGACACCCGGATTTCGCGGTGGGTGATAAGGTGAGCGGCTGGTTCGGCTGGCAGGATGAGGCGGTGGTCGATGCATCCGCGATCTGGCGCCGCGTCACCGAGGACGATCTGCCGCTATCACTCGCACTCGGCGTGCTCGGCATCAACGGCATCACCGCACATCTCGCGCTGACGCTGATCGGCGAACCGAAAGCGGGCGACACCGTTCTGGTGTCCACCGCCGCCGGATCGGTCGGATCGGCAGTCGGGCAGATCGCGAAGATCCTGAATTGCCGCACGGCCGGCATCGTCGGCGGTGCTGACAAGATAGCGCAATGCCGATCGGACTTCGGCTATGACGCCGCGATCGACTATAAGGCGGACGGTCTGGCGGACGCGATCGATGCCGCCTGCCCGGACGGCGTGAACGTCTATTTCGACAACACTTCCGGCACGATCAGCGATACGGTCTATCCACGCCTCGCGGTCGGCGCGCGCGTGGTGATCTGCGGCACCGCGTCGATCCCCGTCTGGGACCCCTGGCCGACCGGCCCGCGCATCGAACGCCACCTGCTGGTCAAGCGCGCCCGCGCGCAAGGCTTCGTCATCTTCGACCACGTCGAAAGGTTCGAACGGAGCGTCGCGCAGCTCGCCGATTGGGTGCGATCGGGCCAGCTGCGATACGCCGAAGATATTCTCACCGGCCTCGAATCCTGCCCCGACGCATTGGCCGGCCTCTACCGCGGCGAGAACACCGGAAAGCGTCTTATAAAACTATAGCTGGGAGAGTTCGAATGCCGGAAGAAACCGATCCTTTGGACGTCAGCCGTGCCGAACTCTATGCCGAACATCGCTGGGAGGAACCCTTCCGCTACCTGCGCGAGCATGCGCCGGTCCACCATGTCGAGGAGTCCAAGTTCGGCCCCATTGGTCGATCTCCAGCTACAAGCCGATCGTCGAGATCGAGGCGGTGCCCGCGCTCATTTCCTCATCGCATGAATATGGCGGCAGCATCACGATCGCCGATCGCCCCAAAAACAAGCGCTTCCCCAATTTCATCAACATGGATGCGCCCGAGCATATCGCGCCGCGCCGCACCGTCGCCCCGGCCTTCACCCCGAGCGAGATGACGCGGCTGAGCGACGACATCCGCCGCCACACCGCCGAACTGCTCGATACCTTTGCCGGTGGGCCGCACGTTCGACTGGGTCGATACCGTGTCGGTCGAGCTGACCATGCAGATGCTGGCGATCCTGTTCGATTTTCCCTGGGAGGATCGCCGCCTTTTGCCGTTCTGGTCGGACTGGGCCGGCAATATCGAGACGTTCAACGATCCGTCGGTCGCGGAGGAACGCCAGCGCCATCTCACCGACATGCTGACTTATTTCCAGCGCCTGTGGAATGCGCGCCGCGAGGGCGATGCGAAACCTGATCTGGTGTCGATGATGATCCGATCCGAAGCGATGGGCGATATGAGCCCCGAGCAATTCATTGGCGCGCTCACCCTGCTGATCATCGGGCGGCAACGATACCGCGCGCAGCACGATGTCCGGCCTGGTCTATGCGCTCGACAAATTCCCCGACCAGCGCAGCAGGCTGGAGGTCGATCCCGGTCTGATCGGCAACACGATCAGCGAAGTGATCCGCTGGCAGACCCCGCTCGCGCATATGCGTCGTCACGCCGTGCAGGATGCCGATGTCATGGGCACCATCATTCCGGCAGAAGACAGGATCATCCTGTGGTATATTTCGGGCAATCGCGACGAGAGCGTGTTCGAGAATGCCGATGCACTGGTGATCGACCGGACCAATGCCCGGCGCCATCTGAGCTTCGGCTATGGCGTGCATCGTTGCGTCGGGGCGCGGCTGGCGGAATTGCAGGTCGGGGTGCTGGCGGAGGAGATGGCGAAGCGTCGGATGCGTGTCCACGTTCAGGGCGAACCGGAACGCGTTCCGCAAAGCTTCGTCAACGGCTATGTCGCGATGCCGGTGGAGGTGGCGCGCTACTGAGCGGCGGCTGCGACCATGGCGGCGATCATCACCGCGCACCGTGATCGCCATGACAATCGCCACCGCCAGCAGGCGATTGCCGAACGACTCCGCCGTGCCCACGCTGGCGATCGAGATCACTACGAGGGCGACCCAGGCGGCGTTATAGTGGGATATTCAGCCCGAGAACGCCCCCCAAGTTACGTCACGTCAGATCGAACGATTGCTTCCCAAATGCGCAATCACGCCACGGCGCGCCCATGGCCGTGCCAATAGCGTTCGCGCAAATCCTTCTTGGAGACCTTGCCCGAGGGCACCAGCGGGAAGATATCGACGAAATCGACGCTCTTTGGCACCTTGTACGCCGCCAGCCGCTCGCGGCAGAAGGCGACCAATACCGCCTCGTTAGGCGCATGTCCGTCGCGCAAGATAACCACCGCCTTGACGCTTTCGCCCCAGCGCGCATCCGGCACGCCGATCACCGCGACGCCGGCGACGTGCGGGTGGGTGGACAGCACGTTTTCGATCTCGGCGGAATAGATGTTCTCGCCGCCCGAAACGATCATGTCCTTGGCGCGATCGACGATATAATACAGCCCTTCGGCGTCGCGGCGCGCAATGTCTCCACTGCGATACCAGCCATGTTCGATCGCCGCCGCGGTAAGATCGGGTTGCTGCCAATAGCCCTTGGTGATCGAGGGCTGGCGGATCAGCAATTCACCCGGCTCGCCTTCCGCCACCTCGACGCCGTCGCCATCGACGATACGGAAGTCGATCAGCGGCAGCGGGCGGCCGCAGCTTTGCAGCTTCGCCTCGTCGTTCAGATGGTGTTCGTTCGGCCGCAGGATGCACGTCGCCCCGCCCGCCTCGGTAGAGCCATAGAATTGCATGAACTGGCACGGCATCGCCGCGATCGCACGCTTGATCAGCCCGAGCGAGATTGCGGAACCGGCATAGAGCGTGAGGCGCAGCGACGAGAAATCGGTCGCCGACGCATCCGGATGATCGAGCAGCATCTGCAACATCGTCGGCGTCAACGTCAGCAGGCTGGGCTTCATCGCGCCGATCGTCTGCAACACCGCACCCGGATCGAACTGCCGCACCAGATCGATGCCCACGCCGTTATACAGGCATTGCAGCGCGATGCCGATATGCAGCAGGTGGAAATTGGGCAAAGCGTTGACGAAGCTGTCGCCGCGCACCCAATCGTAGGCGGGCTCCAGATGTTCGCAAAGCCGCATGTTGTTGATGCTGCCATGCGCTAGCATCACGCCCTTGCACTTGCCGGTGGTGCCGGACGTGTAGAGCTGGAACGCGGTATCCTCCAGGTCGACATGCACCGGCGGTGGTGTGGCGGGCGAGGATGCGGTGATCGATTCCAGCGTCGTCTCCGCATCTATCCAGATCGTCTGCGGCGGGGATTCGAGCAGCGCACAAGCCGCCTCCCACAAGGCGCCGCAGTCTCGCTCGACGATCGCCTTGCGCGCCAGGCTGTCGGCAATCTGCTCGGCCAGTTCCTGCGCCGACAGCCGCCAATTGTAGATCACCAGGCCGCACCGCGTCTTTGCGCAGCCGAACAGGGCGAAATAGAAATCCAAGCTGTTCTTGCCCATGAAGCCGATCAGTTCGCCGGCTTGGCTGTCGCCAGCCAGCAAGGCATTGCCGACGCGGTTGGCGGCGGTATCGAATTCGGCGAAACTTACGATACGGTCGGGCGTGCGCAGCGCCAACCGGTCGGGATCGTGCCGCGCCCAATATTCGGGATATTGGCCGAGCGTGCGGATTTCGGGGAACACCCACATCGTCAGCGCCCCCGAAACACAGGTTTGCGTCGTTCGGCGAAGGCCGTCAGCCCCTCTCGCGCATCGGCCGTGCCGGCAGACCGGGCCAGCGCCTGAGCCTCGAGTTCGAGCTGCGTTTCGAGCGGCTGATTATCCACCGTCAGCAACAGACGCCGCATCTCGCCGAACGCTTTGGTCGGGCCGGCCGCGAGTTGCCGCGCGATAGCTTCGGCACGGGCAGAGAATTCGCCCACCGGCGCGACCTCGTCGACCAGCCCGGCGGCGAGCGCGGTTGGCGCATCCAGCGTTTCGTTCGTCAACAGGAACCGCCGCGTTCGCGCCACGCCCATCCGCCGCGCATACATGATCGATGATCCACTATCGTTCGAGAAGCCGATGCCAGCAAACGCCGCGACGAACTTCGCATCCTCTGCTGCGACGACGATGTCGGACCCTGCGACGAACGCCGACATGCCGCCGGCGCACACGCCGTGCACCGCACTGACGATTGGCGCGTCCATCCGCTGCAGCCGTGCGATCCCGCTATGGATGCCGCTAGTCCAGCGTTTGATGTTGCGCGGCAGGCCATCGAGATCGCCGACGAACGATCCGATATCGCCGCCATAGCTGAACGCCTTGCCCTCCGCCGCGATCAGCACGCAACGCACATCGGGGTCTTCCGACAACTGGATTGCCGCCTCGCTCATCTCGGCGCACAGTATTGCATCGATCGGGTTGCCGCGTGCGGCATCGGTGAAGGTCAGGCGCGCCAGACCATCGTCCACGCGCAAGGACAGTTGCGAAAACCCCATCACCCTCTCCACTTATTTGTAAGCAGGTTTACGGGTTTCGTCGGGGGCGTCAAGGGCCGTTGGGCGTCAGGCGGTCAGACGAACCCTGACGGCGGCAGCGAGCGCGACATCCAGGCCCGCCGCCTCGGCGAGATAAGTATCGACCGAAGCGTATTGCGCCTCGATCGCGGCAATGGAGTCGTCCAAATACTCCGCCTCCACGCCGGTCAACAGCGCGACGGCCGCTTCGGATACGTCCGGCCCGGCGCGGTCGACGATCATCACGCGAGCGGCTTCGACCACCGCAGCATTGAGCCGCGGCCCGCTGGCGAGATAATCGGCCAGAATCACATCGTACGGCACGCCGAGCGCGTGGAGGATCATCGCCGAGAGGAAACCGGTGCGATCCTTTCCCGCCGTACAGTGAATCAGCAGCGGGACGTCGCCGGCTGCGATTCGGCGAAAGATCGTCGAGAGATGCGGCGCTGCGGCGGCCGGGATGTCGCGGTAGATCTTCCGCATTACCGTGCGCGCGCCGTCTGCGGTCGGGTCCCCCCGGAGCGTCTTCCAGGCGCCGTCGGACCCCCGAATATCGGCGAGGATATCCATTTCAACGATCTCGACGCCGGCTTCCAACCACCACCGGTTCGGCTTGTGATCGCGCTCGCTTTGCCCACGCAGATCGCAGACCAGAACGATGCCGGCTTCGGCCAGTTGCGCAGCGTCGGCCTCGTCCGGCTCGAACATCGCTTCGGACCGGAAGATCAGCCCTTTTCGCACTGTCCTGCCGTCCCGGGTGGCAAGGCCGCCCATGTCGCGAAAATTGGGCGTACCGATCAATCGCACGGTCATGTCGTGTCCCCGTCCAAGGCCAGATCGTGAAACCGTTCACTACTTGACGATTTTGACCGTATCGTGAAAGCCGGCCGCATCGTCCAGCCGAAAACGGCGGATCGCAATGATGCGCGGGAGGATCGATCATGAAACATGCCAGATACGATGCCGGACAAGGTCCGCGGGCGGGACTGGTCGAGGGCGAGGAGATCGTCGATCTCGCCGACGCCGGCTTCACCGATGTGATCTCGATCGTGCGCGGCGGCGATACCGCGCTGGCCGCCATCGCCTCGGCTGCTGCCACCGCCGGCTCGCGCCGCCCGCTTCATATCCGGGCGCTGCCGGCACGCTATTATCTGAAGGGCGGGCTGTACGGCTGGTTCCAGGGTGACGACAAGGGCAAGCTGCACAGCGCGCACGAACGTTGGGATCTCCGCCTGCCCGACGCGCGCCGTATCGCGCGGACGCTATCGGATCACGTCATCGAGGTGCGCGACGGCGACAATATCGGTTGGGGCATGATGGAATACGGGGTCGGTGCGGGGTACGACCGCTATCCCGACGTGCAGCGGCACCCGCCGATCTGATCGCTCATTTGATCCAGGTCGCCCCCGGCAAGGTCTCCGGCTTTAATTCGAAACCGAACGGCTGGCACCACACGCGGGATTGCAGATGCAGGTCGGTGGCCGTGGCGATGACCAGCGCGTCGAGATCGGCTTCGTACGGCGCGCCCGCGCTACCTTCGACGACACATGCGATGACGTTCCGCAATCGGCGTGTCGCATCGACATAATCGGACCAATCGGCGGTCGGGCTCGACAGCAAGGTTCGGGCGGCCTCCGCCTGCGCGCGCAGATCGGCGACGCCGCCGCCATGCCGCGCGATCAGATCGGCCACGGCGTCGGCATGCGTAGCATAGGCCGTCAGTTCGCCGCGGTAGAAGCGCCCAGCATGCGGCAGGCGCTGGCGCATGAAATCGAGCGCCGCCATCGACAGGTGAAGCTGTTCGACGACATGCTTTTCCGCCCCGTCGAGCGCCGGCAGCACGACTTCGCCGAGCGCGCGGAGCACGACCTGCAATTCGGTTTCGAAGGACTGGTTCATGCCGTCACCTTCCGGAAATACGCGCTTAGATCGGACAACGTCGCATATCCCATCGCCGACACGTGGTTCAGCAGCACGTCCTGATGCGTGCCGCGCGTGGCAGAAGCGCGCGCTGCGGCAGCAAGCAGCAGGACGCAGACGAGATAGCGGTTGAACACGCCGAAATAGGCCAACCGCACAGGATCGAGCGGTTCGCCGGCGGCTGCGGCGTAGGCGTCGTACAAATCCTGTTCCGGCATCATGCCCGACGCCAGCACCGATGCGCCATCTTCGCCCAGATGCTGGAACAGCGGAAGCGCGGCGTAGGTCAAATCCTGATGCCGATCGCCCAATACCGCGCCCTCCCAATCGAGCCAGGCGGCGATCTCGCCCTTGGCTTCGTCGAACAGGAAATTGCCGCTGCGATAATCGGCATGGACGATCGAGAGCCGATCGAGCGGCGGCGCGTTACCGATGAGCCATTTATAGACCACAGCCATCAACGGCTCGTCCTCGATCCTATCCTCCTCCCAGATCCGTCGGGCGGCGTTGACCTGACGCAGGATCGACACGTTCGACCCGATCGTAGGGCGATCGAAGCTGGGCATCACGTCGCGGCCGGTAATGTCATGGGCATGCAACTTTGCCAGCAGCCCGACGAATTGCGGAGCGAGGCGCGCGCGCAGTTCTGGGCCATAATTCTGGCCGAGGCCGGTGACCTTGCCGGGATCGTGCGAGGGTTTTGCAGCGCCGCTCGCAAATCCGCAGATCAACGCCGGATAGGGCAGATATTCGGCGTCCGCATCGACCCAATAGACCGCCGGCACCGGCAGGATATCCGCAACCGCGGCGATTACTTCGAACTCGCGGCGGCGGCTCGATTCGGTCACAGACGCCGCCGGCTCCATGCGCAACACCATCGTTGTCGTGGTTGGCGGACCCCCATCGTCCGCGCCACGCCAGTGGAGGTCAAACACCATCTGCAGCTTCGAAGCGCCCCCCGACAGCCAGCGCGCATTGGCGATCTCGACTCCGTGGCCGAGCCGCGCTTCGATCATGCTGCGCGTGCCGGCGATTAGCGTGTCGATCGACACCGCCTCGAACCCCGGACCTTCGCGGCGGCGGCGCAGCTTGCGCGTCAGGATCTCATCGATCTCGCGCTCGACCGGGAAGCGCGCGCGGACATCGGCAACGAACGCATCGTCGGGATGCCGGCGTACGTCGATCGCAGGAATATCGGTCGTCATGGTCCGTCTCCCGCTTCAGGCGTCGTGCACGTCCGCCATGCCTTCGGAGAGATATCCGAGGCCGGCGAAATCAGCGATGTGGCTGTATCCGACACGAGATCCGCTTTCCCAGCGCATCAGCGTCTGGAAGGCGGCGCTGGACGGATTGAAATTGTACCATGGCGCGGCGGCGATCGTCGTGCCGACCGCCTCGTATGTGTCGCCGCGATCGTCCTCGAACGTCACGTCGGCGCGCATCACCAGCATGTTCGACCGGTCCGCGCGCATCGACGCCTTGACCAGCGGCCGACGCTCCCCGCCGACCGCGACGAAACCGTAATTGAACGGGCCGTAGACGACTTCCTTGTTGTCGAACCTCAGACCGAAGACCATGAACGCGTTCAGATCCTCGCCTAGCCCGACCTGTACCCAGGTGGCGCCCTTGTTACCCCAGTCGCGCCGGACGCCCCAGCTCTTGTCCATCCCGTCGATGCAATCGACTTTGTACTCCTTACCGCGCAGGCGGAGCCATCCGGTCATCCGGCCCTTGCTTTCCATATGGCCGTTGTTCCAGCCATCGTAACCGGCAACCTTCGCGCCGCCGATCAGCGGATTGTGATCGGGATCGTGCGGATCGAACGGATCGCACACCGCCTCGAACCCGATTCCCAGCGCGCAATTGCCGTCGAGCGAAGCGTAATTGAAAGTGCAGGACCGGGCGTCATGCGCCTTGAAGCTCAGCCCATTGGCGAGTTCGAAATCGGCGAAGTCGGGCGGGCACGCCAGATGCATCTGCGAGTCGTTGTGATGAATCTTCCACGGCTCTAGACAAAAGCCCCGGTGGATCTCGATCGAGCTGTGACACACGCCGAGATTGGGACGCGCCAACGTGTAGAGATTGCCGCTGATCCCCGCCTCGGGCACCGAAAAGATCATGAAGAGCGTTTCGGTCCAGGCGATTTCCTGCGGATCGCTGGGGTGAAACCGGAAGTCCGAATGCTGGATCATCATGTGCCTCGAAACGGTGAATGGGGTGTCGGGGGCCGCGCCTAGAACTTCAGCTTCGCCTCGAGCAGCAAGGTGCGCGGCGCGCCGGGCACCACCGTGTTGAACTGGAACAGTTCTCCGGTCGCAATGCCGCCGACGTAATAGGTCGATTTGAACGCGTTCTTCAGATGCGCCGCGAGCGACCAGCCTGTCGCATCGTCGTCCAGTCCCACCCGGAAGTTGACGACATCGTATCCCGCGATCTGCGCACCCGGGTTGGTGTTGCCGGTCGAGGTGTAGAAGAATTTCGACTGCGCGTAATAATCCGACCGGAACGAGGCGCGCAGGTGGCGGGAGACCGGTGCAGAGACTTCGCCGAACACCGATCCCGACCATTTCGGGGTATCGGGATACGTGCCGAACACGACGAAATTGCCGCCGGCGATCCGCGTCTGATTATCGGTGAACTTGGCGTCGGTGTAATTGAGCGCACCACCCAGCGTGAGCCAGTCGGCCGGGCGCACCGTACCGTCAAGCTCGAAGCCCTGCACCCTCGCCTTTGGCACGTTGACCGCGACCGCGGCGGGCGCGCCGCGAAGCAGCGTATAGGCGACGCGTTGATTGTCCTTGATCCAGTTGCGATACAAAGCGACGTTCAGCTGGATCGGCATGGTCCCCAGCCGATCGCGCAGTTTCATGCCCAGTTCCGCGTCAGTGACGGTCTCGACACCGAAGCCGTTGCCGCCGTTGACGCTGCCCAGTCCCTCGATCGGTGCGGCGATGACGTTGTAACCGCCATTGCGATAGCTGCGGCGCGATGCGGCATAGATCAGCAGGTTGGAATTGACCTGGTCCTGAAGCCCGAGCGTCCAGCTGACGTTGCGGTAGGATTTGCTCTGATTGTAGACATATCCGGGCGCCGGGGTGACGCGATACTGATCATCATCCAACACGTTGTAACGGATCTTCTCATAGGTGTAGCGCACGCCACCGGTGACGCCGAGCCCGGTGACGCCGGTGGCGTTCGACAGATCGTACGTGCCCTGCGCATAGCCCGCGATCGTGGTGTTGCGCGTGCGCCCGGCGGCGATCTGCACCGCGGCGATGGGCAGGCCGCGGAACAGGTAGGTGCCGATACGCTGAACCTTGCTTTCCTTCGAAACGAAGGTGCCGACGACATAGGACAGATTATTGTTGAGCGCCTTGCCGACGACCTGAAGCTCGTCCGATATCTGCCGAGTGCGATCGTTCTTGCCAGTCAAACCATTGTCGTCGATCGCATACGGTATGCCGTCGATATCGCCACCGATCGTCGTGTCGAGATGGGTGTAGCCAAAGATGTTCTTCAGCTGCGTTTCCGTACCGATATCGAGCGTCGTGACGTTCGAGACGATCGTGTTGCGGCCGCGATAGCTGTTCGGGCCGTCGGATTCGATCTTGTACGGGCCGCGTGCCTTTTGCGTATTGAGGTAAGAGGCAATGCCGCCGGGATCGAGCTTGGGATTGGCCGCGGCATAAGCCGCCGCGCAATTGTTCGTGGTTGCGTTGCAGCCCGCCGCGCCGCCGGTGAAGGCGTTGATGATCCCGTTGAACTGCGCCTGGTTGCCGAAGGCGGTCAGCGCGATCACCGGCACCGGGCCATTAGGATTGAGCGTATCGATCAGGCCGGTGACGTTCGAGCCGCCAGAATGCAGATAATCGACGACCAGTTCGTTGCGCAGCCCTTCCGTCAGGTCGATCGTCAGGCTGCCGCGCAGCCCGAAGCGATCGACGTCACCGACCCGGCGCCCCTTGAACAGATCGTATTGATAGCCGTCGCGATTTTCGTAGAACCCCGCGACCCGCGCCAGTACGCGCCCACCGGCAAGCGGCGCGTTCAGCGCACCTTCGATCTGCCGCAGATCGTAATTGCCGATCCGGCCGCTGACATAGCCGCCGAAATCCTTGCCCGGCTTCACCGTGGTGAACAGCACCGCCCCGCCGGTCGCGTTGCGTCCGAACAGCGTGCCTTGCGGCCCTTTCAGAACCTGGATCGACTGCAAATCGTAGAATGCCGTCGCACCGCCATCGCCGCCGATCTGAACCTCGTTGATATAGGCGACCACGCCGGGCCGGGTATTGCTGAACGCGTCGAGCGACTGGCCGCGGATCGCGTAATTGAGTTGGTTGGAGTTGGTGCCCGCGCGCACCGTCAGGCCGGGCGTGGCGATCTGCAGATCGGATTCCGAGACGATCGCCTGTTTTTCGAGCGTCTCATTGTTCAGCACGGCGATCGCGACCGGGGTGCGTTGCAGGCTTTCCGAACGCCGTTGCGCGGTGACGATAATATCGCCCTCGGTCGCGCTTGCGTCGGACGGCGTCGCCTGACTCGCAGCAGGTGCCGGCGGCGCATCCGCTTGGGCGATGGCCGGGCTGGACAAGGTGGCCAGCACGGCTGCGGTGGATAGCAAGAAGACTTTCGAAACGGTGACCATGCATCCCTCCTAATGACGGCCGGCCTGCCGCAAGGGGGTGCTGTCGCCGCCACGGCCCTTATCGGGACCGGTCGGTCGATACCTCTCCTCGGCGGATCACACGTCCGTCCATTCGACTGCCTGTTTTCGTTCGAACCCGGTGGCGTTGGCAGCCCTCATGCCCCGGTGACGGAATGCGTACGCCAGCTACTCACTGAAATCAAGCCGATCACGCGTTATGATGCACAGGTTTATGGATTAAATAATTATTGTTTATCAATAGTTTAGACGAATATAGTTATCGATACACCGTTCTTTGAGATTAATTCGTTTAGCTATGTCGCTGTTTTTAAGGGGCAATTTTGGAGCCGATTCGACTCACGGAGTAGTGGCAAATATGCCCTTGGCTACGCGCGCGATGCCCGCGACCCCCGCGTCGCTCAGGCCCGCCTCGCGCAACACGGCTTCCGCCTTGATCCACATACCGAACGCGGCCGCCCGATCTCGGGTGAGCGTGCGGTCAGACGGGTCGATCGTCCGGCTGACGCGATAGGTGCCCCACCCTTCCAAACCGCGCAGATGCTGTACGAGCGGCATCAGTGAAGAGCGCGTATCAGCCAGCAGGCAGGCCTGGCCGGTAATGCGTGCAAACCCCGTGTAGAATCCAGCCGGCATGTCGCCCGCCCGCGGACGAATATGTGCATCAAGCATGGCGAACCACTCGTCCAAGCTACCCGGCATTTCGGCAGCGTCGTAGCTTGGATCCAGTTCGCGAGGGATGCCGTGGACCAAGGCTCGCCACACCGCCTCGTTTACGAAACTCTTCATATCCTTGAAATGATACGTGATCATCGAGGAGGACACCGACGCCTTCTCGGCCAGGCTACGCTGATTGACCGTGCCGATGCCGTCCTCCACGATCGCCTGGATCGCGTACCCCAACAATTGCTCACGCATGGCGAAGGCGGTGGTTTCCTGCGAGATGGACGGCAAAGGCGCCTTGTCCAGTATCGCGCTGACGCTGGTGTGCCGATCTTCGGGCACGTCGGGATCGAATGCCGCTCGGGTCAGCGCACGCGTAGTTTCCCGCATGAGAAGCTGATATTGGGGGTCGTCCACCAGCGGGTAGGCGTAAACCTCTTCCATCGCGGTATAGCCCGCGATCATGGCGGCCAACGTTTCGCCATCAGGCGTCTCCGCCAGCACGCGCCGCCAAAAGCCGACCCGCATCGCATGCCAGCGGACGAGGTGAGGCGTCCCCTCGGCGATCTGCTTCGACTTGAACAGCATTTCCGACCAGAAACGCGCCACATCCTGCCGCGCGCGCAGCGCCACATAGCCAGCCATGAAATCAGAGAGCGTCGAATGGCTCGCGAGCAGCCCGTCGATCTGAGCGAACAGCGCTTCATGCGCGTTCATATCTCTCGCCAGCGCCCGCTCGAGCGAAGCGCTGATGAGCCCGGCCTTGCCCTGATATTGCTGAAAGATCACCGCCGTCGTGCACCCCGCCTGCGCGGCGATCGTGCGCAACGAAATCTGCTCGAGCCCCACTTCTGCCACCATGGCGATCGTCTGATCGAGCAGCGCGTCGTGGATTGGGGCGACCTTGACCATTCCGCGGAGATAGTCAGCGCCGTAGTTCGCGGCAACAACTGCCATTAACCTTTGATACACTATAAAAATGACGGTGAAGCGGCTGAGGAAGTTCATGCCGGGACTAAACACCTAAGGCATTAATGCGATCGCCGCGCCGTCAGTCCGGTCCAAGGCAGTCGCCGCTGCAACAGCGGAACATCCTGAACGGGGGCGCTTTCGCGGTACACCTGATAGGGAGGACTGCGGCATCTAAACGGGCGAGCGCCAGCGCCAGCGCCAGCGCTTTGCGATAGTCACGGTTGTGGTCCTTACCGCTGCGGCTGTCGATCACCAAACCGAGGTCGCTGACATCGACGCTAGCGTTGAGCGGCTTTTCGGTAATGTCATGCAGGATCAGATCGTCAGCCAATTGCCCCTCCATGCGTGCTTCCAGCGCAATCTTGCGATCAGTAGGTGGGATCGCTTTTTGCTGTAAGCTACTTCAAAGCGGCCAGCGCGCTAACCAACAACATCAGCCCTTATGTCCGGTCGTCCGCCCGAAAAAAGGCAAATCCCTATTGGCAGCGGACTGGCAACGCATGACCGAACGCTCCTAAGTTTTAGGGGGCGCCTGAAAATGATACCACGGCAGCGGCAGCGAGGTCTTCGAGCCCGTCCGCGATATGGCGGCCATAGAAACGCTCAATCATTGGTGTTGAGGTATCATGCAAACTTGCTACGAGGCGGATCGGTAACCCGGCACGCAAACCGCGAACGATCGATGAATGTCGAAGGGCGTAAGCGGTAACACCTGGCACGCCGGCATGCGCCGACACCGCGTGGAAAATCTTGGTGATTTCGTACGCAGTTCGCCATGGGCCACGTTCGTCGCGCTGCCATTTTCCTCGACCGTTTTGCACGTGAAACCATCGCTCTAACAGCATCGCATCGGGGGGCCGCCCGATAACGATCGGCTTCAATGCCTCGATGACATCGCGACTAACTGGAACAGGCGTCTTCGTTTCTTCCCTGTTCCGGCCCTTTCGGCTAACGGGGATCAGGAGGCGAGATGTTTGCACGTCCGCCACTCTCAGCCGAATTACCTGAGAAAACCGTGCACCGGTCGACGCAAGTACCAAGACGATGCGTGCCAGGTCGCCATCCCAACTGCGATCAGCGTCAACCTTGGCTGCCGCAGTGACGATTGCGCGAACTTGCGCATCGGAAAGTATCTGATTTTCTCTCGCCGCCGGCTCAGCCGGCGCGGCATTCTCAATCTCAGACGAGCGCAACCCTCTGGCAATCGTAGAGCCAATCTCGGCCGGTAGCGATTTGTGAGAAGCGTCGGATGCCGCATTAAGGGCTGCACGAAAATCGTTCGAAAGACGTTTTCTCGTCGCGATCTTGCCACCTAAGGACGCTCGCCAATTCGCAAGGTCGGTATCCTTCAGTAGTGCTAGCGGCGTGGCGGCCAACTTAGCGTTGCCAAGGACATGTAAGCGAAGGCGGCTCGATGCGTCCGAAAGCGTTGGCCGTCCTGCCCGCGCAGTTGCACGGGCATCCCGGCGCTTGATATATTCTTCCACTGCAAACCCAATTGTGATGACTGGTCCGGCGGCCGCGGCGGCCGCTTCCCGACGTGCCTGCGCAACCGCGTCTCTGGCAGCTATCACGGCTGCCTCAAATGAAAGGGTGCCGGCCGTGATAACGTCGTCTGCGGTACCCAAAGTGATCTGAGCGTATTTTCCGCTTCCGGAATACCATCGGGCTAGCCAGCGACCTCCCCGCTTCCCCTTCCGATACCCCAGGTGGGTGTCAGGATCGATGCCGCGCCAATGCACCCCCGGCTCAAGCTTCGTTCGCGCACTGCGCGTACTCAGCGGCGCCTCTTTCAACGTCTGGGCCATACCCACCTCGAAAACCGTCAAATATCCGTCAAATAAGCACCGGCGTACGACTACGAACGTCAGCGTTCACGTAAACTATATCTATCTGATTTTGCTGGATAACGCCATACGTTAGCGAACGCCGAATATCAGCAATCGACGCCCTCCGAAGGCAGAGGCCACTGGTTCGAATCCAGTCGGGTGCACCAACGCTTTCAATGACTTAGGCCGCGAAGGCTCCGTTGCTAAAACCTCACCGGGCGCGGAATGGGCGCACTACGGTGTCGAACATCAAAATCGCGCGGCACTCTGTCTCCGTTCGAGCCATGTTTTCACGCACTGGGAGCGGCGCTTCCTCCGGGGCGCCACGCAGCTTAATAAACTGACGCCTCGGCAGCGGACGACCCTGCTTTCGCTTTGCGCGAAGCTTGCACGCGGCGGCGCGCGTAAGTGATTCGGCCGACCGTATATTCGAGCGACCTGCGGCGCGCCGCCGAGGATGCACGTCAGCAATACGATCTCTCCGCAATCGTAGGCCGGCGCACGAAGCTTCGCCGCGCGGGGCGCGAGTGGCGCGGTCTGTGCGTGTTCCACCAAGAACGTTCGCCCAGCCTCCACGTGAACGACGCCACCGGGCTCTATCACTGCTTCGGCTGCAATGCCGGCGGGGATGCAATCCGCTTTGTGATGGAAACGGAAGGTCTGCGGTTCACTGATGCGCTGCGGTGGTTAGGCGCGGCCGACCTTCCTGTCGCCGACCCCGCGCGACGCGCGCGGGCGGCGGCCGAGGATGCAGCCGACCGCGCCGCCGCCGTAGCGGAGGCGGAGTCGGTCTGGGAAGAGGCCTGGCCAACCGCCGGCAGCCCCGCTGAAACCTATGCACGTGCGAGGGGCATAACGATCCCGCTGCCGGACACTATTCGGTTCGGCCGCACCTATGCCTGGCGCGATCGTGAGACAGGCGAAGTAGGCCCTGCCCTGCCGGCGATGATCGGAGCGGTTGTCGACGGCGGCGGCGCGCTTATCGGCATACAGCGGATATTCCTCACCGACGGCGGCCGAACTAAGGCCCGCATGAAGCGCCCCAAGCTCACGCTGGGGCGTGTGCTAGGCGGTGCGCTACGCCTCGGACCGCCCGCGGACGAAGTGGTCGTCTGCGAAGGTCCGGAGGACGGGCTGACGCTGACCCAGGAACTGCCCGGGGCATCGGTTTGGGTTGCGCTGGGCACGGCGATGATGCCGGCGATCGAATATCCCTCTGAGGTCCGTTCGATCGTCTTGGCAGGCGACAACAACGCCGCCGGCCGTGCGGCAGTCGAAGCCGCGGCTCTGACCCTGAGCGACACCGGCTATGGCGTCCGAACCATGTTCCCGGCAGCCGGGTTCGCCGATTTCAACGACATGCTCCGGGGTATCCGGCAATGAGTGGCGCGATCACCCGCCAATTGCGCGACGCCACGCCTGTTCGCGTTCAGCCGGTGCCGCTTCGCGCCGACCGCGATGAGGCCGCACCGTACCCGATCGAAGCGCTTGGCGACGACATGGCGCGGGCGGTGCGCGCGATCATGGCGCGGGTTCAGGTGCCCGATTCGCTTGCCGCCCACTCGGTGCTCGCAGCCGTGTCGCTGGCAGTGCAGGGCCACGCTCTGGTCCGCCTGCCTACGCAACAGACCCGGCCGACATCGCTCTTCCTCGCGACGATCGCCGACAGCGGCGATCGGAAGACCAGCGCCGACCAGCTGGCCCTCGCACCGATCGCGGACCTAGAGCGCGAGCTGGCGCAGCGGCACGCGATGGAGCGCCAATCGCACGCGACCCATTTCTCCGTCTGGAAGGCAGCGAAGGATGGCATCGCAAAGGGCGGCGGGAACAAGGACCGCGCTGCGATCGACGCGGAGGTAGAGCGCCTTGGCCCGCCGCCGGCGGAGCCGCCGCTGCCGGTCATCATCGTGCCGCCGGGCAGCACGCAAGGCATCGTTGCTGTGCTGGAGAAGGGCAGACCTTCGATCGGTCTATTTATCAATGAGGGCGGTTCGTGGCTCGGCAGCTGGGGTATGCAGGACGAGAACCGCACCGCCAGCATCAGCGCCTATTCGGAGATGTGGGACGGGCAACGGGTCAAGACGCTGACCAAGGGCGACGGGCTGCGCTATCTCCCAGATCGCGCCTTCGCCTTTCACGTCATGTTCCAGCGCCACTACACGGACAAGCTGTTCGGTGATGCGGAGATGCGTGAGCAGGGCTTCCTGAGCCGCATCCTGGCAGCACAGCCCCGTTCGCTCGCTGGCACGCGTCTGCATGATCCTGACGCATTAGAGCCGGCCTACGTCGCCGACGATCTGGCAGCCTATCATGAGCAGCTGGCACGGATCATCCGTGCCCCGCTGCCCGTCGACCCGGTCGACCCGAACGGGCTGGCCCATCGCAAGGTGCTTACCTTCGACGCCGACGCCGCCCGCCGGTTCTGGACCTTCTACAATCACGTCGAGCGGCAACAGGGCGAGGGCGCGGATCTCGCCGACGTGCGCGGCTTCGCTGGCAAGGCCGTGGAGCAGGTCGCACGGATTGCCGCGGTTGTGCATGTCTTCGAGCGCGGGCTGCGTGACCTGACGATAGGCGCGGCGGACGTGGAGCGCGCAATCGTGCTTATGGATTTCTACATTGGCGAGGCGCAGCGGCTGGCCCACTGCCAGCCTGCTGACGCTCTAACCGCCCAAGCGGTGGCGCTGTCGACGTGGCTGGCGGAAAAGCGCGCCGGGACAAACGTGAGCCTGCGAGTGATACGGATGGGCTCCCCTCGGGCGATCCGCAGCCTTGGCACGCCACGCCTGCGCCAACTGGTCGACCTTCTGGTCTCGAGCGACCATCTCATTGCCGTCCCGGCTGGAGCCCTTGTCGACGGCGCGGCCTGCCGCGAGGCATGGAGGGTCAACGTCGGTGGGTGACTATCAGCCCTTCTTTCCGAACGGCTGGCAGCCAGCGCCTAACGACGCGGACTGTTGCCAACCTGTTGCCGCTATCGCGGCAACAGACGACGGGCTTTCCGACTGGGGCGCAGGCGCAGATTTCCGCCGTTTTCAGCGGCAGCGTGCCACTATAGGGGTGGGTGTTGCCGCTGTTGCCACTGTTGCCGCCCCTAGCCTCCCGTGGGGCGCAGGCCTCGCCAAGCTGGAGCGTTTGCCCTGCCCCGATTGGCTCGCCCCCGATCGTTGGGAACGTCTTGTCTACGAAGCGGTGGCGCTATCTCGAGACTGGGGTGAGCAGGCGCACGCCTTCGGATGGGATGCGCTGGAACTGTTCGGCTGTCACCCGGAGCCGTGGAAGTATCGCGTCGATCGGGATGGCCTGGCGCTCACCCTAGCTGACTGGCGCGGCCCGATCCGTGTGCGTGCCATCACGACGGACGCGATCACGATGGAAGTGGATCACGGCCACATCGTGCGTCGCACCCGGTTTGATCGATCTGGAGCGGTGCCATTATGGATTGGCTACGCTCCGAAAGGAGGCCCCTGATTGTTGCCGCTAACCGGCAACACGCTGGCAACACCGACACCATTGCAAGCCGAAACCACTACATTTCTACAAAGGGATGGAGGCGGCTAAGCTATTGTCTAGTATAGGAGAATTACTAATGAATACCGATTTTACCGATCATCTTGAGCCAATCGCGGGGCAGGTTGGCAACAGTGGCAACAGTGGCAACAGCGACGATCTGCACCTCGGCGATATGGCACACGAAGTGCTGTGCAAGGTGATCGACTTCCTCGACAGGGACGGCGATCTGGCGGCTCGCACGATGCTGCTGGCAACGGCGTGGCTCATACACGACGACCAGACCTTCGGTCGAGCGACCGCGGTATCAGACATGCTGCTGCAGGTGACGAGAGAGGGCCTCGACGCCTTTCATAATCCTCCGCCCGCCCAGCACATCGAGGGGACATCCTGAGCCCACGGGGCCGCTGGTCGACCGCCTCCCCCGGGGGGGAGGCGGAAACTCGGCACGCAACATTATTACAATACCGCATCGTCCACACGCGCAGATTTTGTGCGCGCGGAGAGTGAATTTCGGAAAGGCGTGAGGCTTGCACATCTGCAACCCTCGACCGAATGACCTGAGAAAATCGTGCGCCGGTGGATGCCAGTACGAGAACAATCCGCGATAGATCACCATCTCAACTTTGATCTGCATCGACCTTCGCCGCGGCGCTTACGATCGCACGCACTTGCTCATCCGTAAGAATTTGATTCTCTCTCGCCACTGGCTCAACCGGCGTCGCGTTTTCAATGTCTGAAGATTGCAGACCTCGCGCGATCGTCGAAGCGATATCGGCTGGGAGTGTCCGGTACGACGCGGTTGCTGCCGCATTAAGCGCAGCGCGAAAATCATTCGACAGGCGTTTCCGCGTTGCAATTTTCCCACCCGGGGAAGCACGCCACTCGGCGAGATCGCTATCCTTCAACTGCGATAACGGCGTTGTGGCCAGCTTGGCTTTGCTGAGCACATGTAAGCGAAGTCGGCTGGAGGCATCTAAAGCGCACTGTCCGTCCCGCCCGCGCCGTCGCACGCGCCGTCGCACGCGCATCTCGGCGCGCCATATATTCTTCTATAGCGAGCCCGACCGTTATCACCGGACCATGTCCGTGTCCGTGGGTCCGGGCGCAACGACAGCGACCCGCATACGCCGAGGCGCGAGTTCGGCCGTCCAACTGCGCGCACAGGAGCGCAGTGCTGCTTTCGTCGCGGCATAGGTGTCAACGGGCGTCACGCGCATCGCATCCGCGATCGAACCAATCAGTACGACGGATGCTTATCACTCAGCACGGGCAGTGCCGCCTTAATACCGAATAGATCGCCCCGCACCGCGGCGGCGAAGTGCCGGTCGAAATGCTCAGTTGTTTCGTCGGGCAGCGTCGCAGGCTGCGACAACCCTGAGTTCAGCACCAGCGCGTCTTCCTGCGTCATAACATGGAACCGTAGAAGGTCGGTACGATACGAGGGCAGCGGGTCGAAAGGGTAGATCAAGTGTAACCGTACACGGATGCCAGGCGAGCCGCAGAAGATTTTCGAACGCTTCGGTGCGCAGTGGCTAGCCGATAAGCTACGCGACAATCGCTTTGATCCGAAAGAGCTGGGGCCGAAGGTTCGTGCCTACGTCATCCTGTCGTAGGACGGCACCCTAGGCCAAGACGTGATGTGGTGGGACGTTCTCGGCGGCGCGACCCCGTGGCCTATTACCAACGTCCGCAACCTGACGCTTCCGCAATGGAAGGCGCTCGTGTCGAAGCCCCAGTTACGCTGCCTCATTCCGCTGACTTAGTTCTGCGAATGGACCCAGAAAACCACGGTCTTAGCGACGGCAAACCGAAGCCGAAGGGTGAAATGTGGTTCCAAGTCCCCGACCAGCCGATCTTCGCAGTCGCCGGCTTCTGGCAGCACACGAAAGAAGGGGCCGGATTTGCCATGGTGACGTACGATCCGAACAAGCTGGTCGCGCCGTTCCACCCGAAGGCGAAGATCACGATCTTTAAGGCGGAGGATCATGATCGATGCCTGACCGGCAGCGTGGGAGACGTAATGGCGTTGCAGCAGCCATATGCGGAGGATCAGATGGCTATGCGAGGACCTGGCTTCCCGACGTGTCAAAGGTAGGCTTAAATGCGAAATCGATTCCAATCGTTTCGAACCCGGTCCGTAAGTAGTTAATAATGTGTAAGATTTTCTTACGTTACGTCACCCTCACCTTATTCCTTTCAACGGCCTTCCGCTACGGCACGCTGACTTGGCGCGCTTATTGCTCAGGTGTTCGCATACACGCGCTTGGCGTGACGATAAGGACTTAACGAATGAAGATGATCAATCAGGCGCTGCTCGCCGCTACGGCCATGGTCGCTTTTGCCGCCCCAGCAATGGCGGTCGAAGTTGTAGTGACGCCGGCCGACACTTCGTGGCGCGTCATTCCTAACGGTCCGACGGATGGCACCGCAGTAATCACGAATACGGCTCCGCGATCCGGCAACGGTTCGCTTGAACTGCGCGGTGACCGCACGCGTTTTGCAACGGGCACGATCTTCCCGAATGCGGCTTCGACGAACATCGCCAATATGCGCGATGTCACGGCGTTGACATTCGACTGGCAGATTGCCGGGGATTCGGTTTCGCTTCTCAACCCCGATTACACTCCGGCGCTGCGCCTCAGCATCTTCGATACGACGTCCAACGCTCGTCGCGATCTCGTGTGGGAAGGTGCGTACAACGGCACTTACGGCAACACAAACCGCGACACGTGGTATTCCACCACCGCTGCGAGCCTGTTCTATCTAACCGGGCCGGGCGTCGTCGTTAACGAAAACGCCGGAAGGACAATCGCCGATTGGGCCACGTTCTTCGGTGCAAATTCGTTCGTAGGCGGCATCAGTGTCGGGCAGGGCAGCAGCGCAGGTGTTGGTTATCACGCCTTCGCTGATAACGTCACGCTCTCGACCGTGAACGGCTCGACCACATATAACTTTGAAACCGCTGCCGCTGGCGCGGTTCCGGAGACCGCAACTTGGGGCATGATGATTGCTGGGTTCGGCATGATGGGCGCGGCTATGCGCATGCGTCGCCGCAGCACCAAGGTCTCGTTCGCCTAACATTTCATCTCCCTGATGAACGCGAAGCCGCTGCCTGAAAGGATGGCGGCTTTTTGCGTATAGATTGACATATGTTACTTGATGATGCCTCTAGTCGTTTCATGTCCGTATCGTAACTAGTTAATTTTGTGTAAAAATTTCTTACGACTCCTGCATTGGGCGAGTCACCAACTTAGCATTTCTCTACAGAAACCTGGATTGGCACGGAGATTGCTTTTGTATCGCTGCAAATCACCGGAGAGTGTTGGGGCGCGATTACTAGCGATTGCATTCCTTCAACGAGAAAGACGAGACCATGACTTTGACCAAGACACTCTTCGCAACTGCAATTTCGGCCGCAGCTCTGATGGCTGCAACGTCGGCGAGCGCAGCAACCTATTTGTTCACGGCCACCGGCACGAACTTCAGCGCATCGGGTACGTTCACCACGTCGGACACCGCGCTTGCAAACGGCGGCTTCACGATCCTGAACACCACGGGTACTGTTTCCCTGAACGGTAACAACTCGTTCTCGATCACCGGCCCGACCACATA
>Ga0160428_1000735_pt1 | contig 31504 bp, 32 predicted proteins | sample SolpanmetagenomM_FD_108198 | JGI IMG/M metagenome (GOLD analysis project Ga0160428, IMG submission 108198) | Solar panel surface microbial communities from Lawrence Berkeley National Laboratory, California, USA - M | ecosystem: Engineered > Built environment > Solar panel > Unclassified ... | reverse complement strand
GCATAGGCATCCGCTTCGTAGAAGCTGACATGCGTAACCGGTGCCGCCGGATCGATCGGGCGGCGCCCGTCGAGCCCGAAGCGCGTCCAAGCGCCGTCGCGCTGTTCCCAGTACAGCGGCGCGGCGATCCGCTCGCGCTGTACCCAAGCCCAGCCATCGGACAGCCAGTGGCGCGCATCGCCGTAACCGCCATCGGCGATGAACGCGGACCATTCCTCGTTCGTGACGGTCCGATCGGCGATCGCGTGTCGGCCGAGCAAGGTCGCGTGGCGCGGCCCTTCGCAGTCGAACGAAAAGCCCGCTCCATCGAAGCCGATCTCGACGATTTCGCCGGCGCGCTCGATCCATTCGATCGGTCCCGGCATCGCCACCGGTATCTTGGGAGCGGCCGGCCAGATCGCCGGCTCCAGCGGGTTCTCCGACATTAGATGGAGCATGTCGGTAACGAGCAGTTCGTGATGCTGTTCCTCATGATGGCAGCCGAGCGCGACCAGCTCCACCGCCACCGCCGGTAGATCAGGCAAAGCCGCCATCACCGCAGCGTCGACATGCCGTCGATAGGCCAGAATCTCGTCAAGCGTCGGCCGCGTGATCATGCCGCGACGGCCGCGTGCGTGCCGCCGCCCCTCCGCCTCGTAATAGCTGTTGAACAGGAACGGGAGCCGCGCGTCGTGCAGCGTATAGCCGTCGACGAAATCCCGCAGGATGAACGTCTCGAGAAACCAAGTGGTGTGCGCGAGATGCCATTTCGCCGGCGACGCATCCTCCATCGACTGGACGGTAGCGTCGGCATCGGAAAGCGGCGCAACCAGCGCTTCGCTCAGGGAACGGACCTTTACGAAGCGCTCGGCAAGCGCCACATCGTCCGGATGACGGAAGGGGTTCGTTCGCATTTCGTTCCTATAAGCCGGAATGCGGCACGACCCACCTGATGTAGATCAAGCCCCGCGAGAAGCGCCCGGGACCCATAGAACGTCGCCACCGGCATTTTGGTTCACGAAACGCGCGGCCACGAAAAGATAGTCCGACAAACGATTGAGAAAGGCCAGCGCCTGAGGATTGACCGGGTCGGCTTGCGCCACCGCGACGGCCGACCTTTCGGCGCGTCGGACGATCGCGCGGGCGAGATGAACCGTCGCCGCACCGGGCGTTCCTCCGGGCAGGATGAAACTGCGCAGCGGCGAGAGCCCGGCGTTCATCGCGTCGATTTCCCGCTCGAGCCGCGCAACCTGCGAGGGGACGATGCGCAGTGTCATCTCGCCGGGTTCGAAATCGTCGCCCGGCGTGGCGAGATCGGCGCCGAGATCGAACAGGTCGTTCTGGATCTGCGTCAACGCCGCCGCCGTGTCGCCCTCGCCCAACGCGACGATGGCAATACCGATCGCGCTGTTCGCTTCGTCGACATCGCCGATCGCGGCCATCCTGGCATCGGTCTTGGCGACACGCGATCCGTCGACCAGACCGGTCGTGCCGTCATCGCCGGTGCGCGTGTAGATCCGGTTGAGCTTGACCATCCCTCAGACCCACCCGTCAGCGCCGGTCGCGTCCGCTCAACCCCGGCCCGCGAGCATGAGGAGCAACACGACGATCACGATCGCGATCGCCTGGAAGAAGATGCGATACTGCATCATCTTGTTCGATTTTAGCGCCGAGGCACTCGGCCCGGTGCCGCCGTTCTTCGCCTCCTCGGTGGCATTCGCCAGGAACACGACGAGCCCGCGAACGAACACGACCACCACCGCGATCATCGCGGCGACGAGGAGGAAGATCAGGAAAATGCTCATGGTTCATAAATAGTCGTTCGGCAGCGCAAAGCCAATGGGTAGCCGGCCGGCGCGAAGATTCTCTGCCAATCCCGGGCCATCGACACCCCGATCGCGCAAACTTGCCAGCGTCGGTGCGTTGTCGCGCTTGGCCAGGCGCCGGCCATCCGCGCCGAGAAGCAGCCCGTGATGGCGATAGACCGGTGTCGGCAGTTCGAGCAGGGCTTGGAGTAGCCGGTGGACATCCGTCGCCGCGCGTAGATCCTCGCCGCGCACGACATGTGTCACGCCCTGCCATGCATCGTCGACGACCACCGCGAGGTGATAGCTGGCCGGTGCATCCTTGCGCGCCAGCACGACGTCGCCGTGCGCGGCGGGATCGGCGACCTGGACGCCGGCAATCTCATCGTGCCATTTGAGCGCTGTCCGGCCCCGTCGATCGAGCAAGGCGAGCGCGGCGGCACCGTCGAGGCGCCACGCCGCGCCGCTTTCCTCCACCCCGTCCCGGCCGCGGCACGTCCCCGGATAGATCGCACCGGCCGGGCCGTGCGGCGCCGATCCGCTGGCGGCGATATCGGCGCGCGTACAGGTGCACGGATAGAGCAGGTTCATCGTCTTCAGCCGCTCCAGCGCGGCGGCATAGGCGTCAAGCCGCGCGGACTGGAACAGGATCTCGCCATCCCATGCCAGACCGAGCCAGGCGAGATCCTCGACGATCCCGAAGACGTGTTCCGGGCGCGAGCGCGTCCCGTCGATATCCTCGATCCGCAAGAGGAAGGCCCCGCCGTCGCGTCGCGCGCGATCATGGCTCTGGATCGCCGAGAAAGCGTGGCCAAGATGCAGCTTACCCGTCGGGCTCGGCGCGAAACGGGTGACGATGCGGCTCACCGTCGCACGACCCCTTGACCATGACTCGTGCGGCGTGCTGTCATGACGTCGTCATCCTAGTCGGCAAAAGCGTCGTCAAGGACCAAGCGCAGCGGCGCCAGCGCGCCAGGAGAAAGGGGGTTATGTACCATCCCGATCTGATCCGGCACCCGGACGGTTGCCCGGCGCTCGTGCTGAACGCGGATTACACCCCGCTCAGCTATTATCCGCTGTCGGTCTGGCCGTGGCAGACGGCGATCAAGGCGGTGTTCCTCGACCGCGTGGATATCGTCGCCGAATATGAACGCGAAGTGCGCAGCCCGACGCGTGCGGTGAAGCTGCCATCGGTCATCGCGCTGAAATCCTATGTCCGGCCTTCCGCTTTCCCCGCGTTCACGCGCTTTAACGTCTTCCTGCGCGATAAATTCTCCTGCCAATATTGCGGCTGCGGCAGCGATCTGACGTTCGACCACATCATCCCTCGCGCGCAGGGCGGGCGCACGACGTGGGAGAATGTCGCCACCGCCTGCGCGCCATGCAACCTGAAGAAGGGCGGGCGGACGCCGAAACAGGCCGGCATGCCGCTGCACATCGCCGCGATCCGACCGACCAGCTGGCAGATGCAGGAACATGGCCGGCGCTTCCCGCCCAACTATCTGCACGATACCTGGCACGACTGGCTGTACTGGGACGTCGAACTCGAAGCCTGACCACCGCGGGCCGGTGACGGCGGGCGAACGACGCAAGCCTTTGGAACCGCATCCGGAACGAACCCCGCGACGCGCCGTTCGGATGGGCGTCGTCACGAAAGGTCTTGTCATGCGTGTTCTGCTTCTCTCGTCGCTCGTCGTGCTTGCGGCCTGTTCCGACCAGCAGGCCAAGGGCGATGCGGTGGATTTCCGGCCGCCGACCAACCAGAACCGCGCCGATTTCGCGAGTACGATCGGATTGCGCTTCCACGCGATGGACGCCGATCGCAACGGCACGATCGAGGCTGGCGAGGTACGCGCCGACCGCTCGGCGCGGGTGATGGCGGCAGACACGAACAAGGACGGCCATGTCGCCCTTGGCGAATTCGAGGCGGCGCAGCTTGCACGGTTCGATGCGGCAGATACGAACCACGACCGTATATTGAGCAGCGCCGAGCGCGATGCCGCCGGCTGGGGCGCTCGGGCGCGCGCCGCGGTCACGACCGAATGACCGACGATCGATCCGCCGCTGCTCGCATGCACGGCCGGCGATCTCCTCCTTCGCATGGTTGACGCCGGGGATACCGCAGCGCAGCATGGGGCGATGGCCGACCTTCCCACGATCGCGAACAATTCCGATATCCGCTTCCTGGGCAAATTGCTCGGCGACGTGATCCGCGCTTACGGAGGCGAGACGCTGTTCGAGCGGACCGAATATATCCGCGCGGCCTCGGTCGATCGGTACCGCGCCAATGGCTCGGGGACCGCAGGCGACACCGATCTCGGGCTCGACCGGCTCGATATCGACGAGACGCTGGATTTCGTGCGCGGCTTCATGCTGTTCTCGATGCTCGCCAATCTGGCCGAGGATCGACAGGGCGTGGCGGCCGAAGAGGGCGCGACCGTCGATGCCGCATTGAAGCGGCTCGCGGCGGCCGGGATCGGGCGGGACGCGGTGATGGAGCTGCTCGATCACGCTTTGATCGCGCCGGTGCTGACCGCACACCCAACCGAAGTGCGGCGCAAGTCGATGATCGACCATCGCAATCGGATCGCCGTGTTAATGGCGATGAAGGATCGCGGGCTCGACGAGACGCCGGAGGGCGACAAGGTCGAGGAAGCGATCCTCCGCCAGATCGCCTTGCTGTGGCAGACGCGCGTGCTGCGCCGCGAACGGCTGTATGTCACCGACGAGGTCGAGATCGCCCTGAGCTATCTGCGCGACGTCTTTCTCCCCGCGCTGCCCGCTCTGTACCAAAGGTGGGACCGTGCGCTCGGATCGCGCACGCCAAGTTTCCTGCGGCCCGGCAGCTGGATCGGCGGCGACCGCGACGGCAATCCCTTCGTCACCGCGGACTCGCTGCGCGCGGCACTGGGCAAGGCCAGCGAAGCGGTGATCGGGCATTATCTGGACGCCGTGCATGCGCTCGGCGCCGAACTGTCGATCTCGACCGATCTCGCCCCGGCGGATGCCGGCGTCGAACGGCTCGCCCAGGCAAGTGGCGATGCCGCCGCCAGCCGCAGCGACGAACCGTATCGCCGTGCTTTGTCCGGCATCTATGCCCGTCTCGCCGCGACGCATGCCAGCCTGACGGGCAAGCCCGCGCCGCGCCCCGGTATGTTGACCGGGCAACCCTATCCTGATCCGCAGAGCTTCCGCGCCGATCTCGTCGCGATCGCGCATGGGCTGGCGGTGGAAGATAAGGGGCCGCTGGCGTCGGGCGGTGCGCTCGGCCGGCTGATCCGCGCGGTCGAGACGTTCGGCTTCCATCTCGCGACGCTCGACCTGCGCCAGAACAGCGCGGTGCACGAGCGCGTCGTGGCGGAATTGCTCAAGGTCGCCGGGGTCGAGGCGGACTATCTCGCGCTCGACGAAGCGGCACGCGTGGCGTTGCTGCGCGCCGAACTGTCCAATGCTCGCCCCCTGACCAGCAGTTTTGCCGAGTATAGCGAGGAAACAGCCAGCGAACTGAACATCGTGCGCGCGGCGGCCGAAGCGCATGCGCGCTACGGGGCGGGATGCATCACCAACTACATCGTCTCGATGGCGCAGTCGGTGTCCGATCTGCTCGAGATCAATCTGCTGCTCAAGGAAGTCGGATTGTACCGCGCCGGCGAAACACCCTCCGCCGCGATCATGGCGGTGCCGCTGTTCGAGACGATCGGCGATCTCGAGGCGGCGCCGGGCATCATGACCGACTGGCTCGCGCTGCCCGAAACCGCCGCGATCGCCGGAAAGCGCGGACATCAGGAAGTGATGATCGGCTATTCCGACAGCAACAAGGATGGCGGCTATCTGACATCGACCTGGAGCCTGTCGGTCGCCTCCACCGCATTAAAGCCGGTGTTCGAACGCGCCGGTATCGGCATGCAATTGTTCCACGGACGCGGCGGTGCCGTCGGGCGCGGCGGCGGATCGAGCTTCGCCGCGATCCGCGCGCAGCCGTTCGGTACGGTCCAGGGTCGCATCCGCATCACCGAGCAAGGCGAAGTGATCGCCGGGAAATACGGCACACGAGAGAGTGCGATGGTCAATCTGGAGGCGATGGCGTCGGCGACCTTGCTTGCCAGTCTGGAGCCCGACCGGCTCTCGCCGGCCGATACACGGCGTTTCGGCGCGGCGATGGACGAATTGTCCGGCGCGGCGTTCAGGGCCTATCGCGACCTCGTCTATGACGACGATGCGCAGGGCTTCCGCACCTTCTTCCGCCAGATGACGCCGATCGCGGAGATCTCCGGATTGAAGATCGGCAGCCGCCCCGCGAGCCGCACCAAATCCGACCGGATCGAGGATCTGCGCGCGATCCCCTGGGTATTCAGCTGGGCGCAGGCGCGCACGATGCTGCCCGGCTGGTACGGCGTCGGGCAGGCGCTGGCAGGGTTCGAGGACAAGGGCCTGTTGCGCGAAATGGCGGAAGGCTGGCCGTTCTTTGCCGCGTCTCTGGCGAATATGGAACAGGTGATCGCCAAGTCGGACATGGCCATCGCTGCGCGGTACGCGGCGCTGGTCGAGGATGCCGCGTTGCGCGACCGGATGTTCGGCCAGATCGAGGCGGGCTGGCATCAGGCGCATGACGGGCTGCTGCTCGCCACCGGCCAATCGCGCCTGCTGGAAAAGCATCCGGCGCTCGACACGTCGATCCGATTGCGGCTGCCCTATATCGAACCGCTCAACCTGTTGCAGATCGAACTGATCAAGCGCCGCCGCGCCGGCGAGGAGGACGAGCGGATCGGCGAAGGCATCCTGCTGTCGATCAACGCGATCGCCACCGCGCTGCGCAATTCGGGCTGAACCGTTCCGATCGACCGGAAGTCGGGCGGCGCTCCCCCGAACGCAATAGGACCTGCCGACATTGGGGCGCCGGCAGGTCCAGGGTACGCACGCAACAGATCGGGTGTCGAAACGGAGGGTCGAGACACCCGGTACCCGTCTTTCCAGAGGAAAGATGGTGACAGATACGAACGCGGTGCGATCCGGGATGCACCGCGTTCGAACTTTTCAGTCGATCAGGGCATCAGCACCGTATCGATGACGTGGATCACGCCGTTCGACTGGTTGACGTCGGCGATCGTGATCTTGGCCATGCCGCCCTTGGCGTCCATCACGCCCCAGCCGGTGCCGGATTTCATAAACGTCACGGTACCGCCGTTCACCGTCGTATAGGTTGCCTTGCCCATATGCTTGGCCGCGTTCGCCTTGATCGCGGCGACGCTGATCTTGCCGGGAATGACGTGATAGGTGAGAATGCTGGTCAGCGTCGCCTTGTTCTCCGGCTTCACCAGCGTCTCGACCGTGCCGGCGGGCAGCTTGGCGAAGGCCGCGTTGGTCGGTGCGAGGACGGTGAACGGGCCCGGACCCGACAGCGTCTCGACCAGACCGGCGGCCTTAACCGCGGCGACCAGCGTCGTGTGATCCTTCGAATTGACGGCGTTCTCGACGATATTCTTGGTCGGGTACATCGCCGCGCCACCGACCATCGGATTGCCCTTGGCATAAGCGAGCGAAGATCCGCCGGCGAGGATCGCGAGAGCGAGGACTGCGGTACGCGTCTTGGTCATGGAATTGAGAATCACGGGGCTCTCCTGCCTTGTCATCCGCTTGCGTGCGGATTGTCGGCAGCTACGATCGAGCGGCGCTTCTGGATGCAGATCAATAGGCTGGATCAAGTCCAGCCACGGACTCAGACGCGCGACAATGTCCCCTTCGCCACGACCGGTCCTTGCGGCAGGCCGGTCGGCGACCCTCCGACCGCTTCGAGCGAGATGGCGAGCGTCGCGCCGGCGGCGAGTTGTGCGCGGTTCACCGGGCTGACCCGCAGCACGGTGGTGCCGTCGGTGCGCAACAGCCCCAACGAATGCGGCGTCGCATCGGCGCCGATGATCCACAATTCCGCGCTCTGGTGCGCTTGTGCCATCCGCGCCTCGGTCAGCCGCAACCCGCCCGTGCCCGGATCGTAGACCGCGGCGACCGGGCCGCCGGCTTTCTCCGCGTCGATCGCGGCGACCAGGATCTCAGGCCGCGCGGCGGCGACGACCGGCTTGGCCGGCGGCGCCACGGGGGCCGGGCGCAGCAGCACGACGAACAACAAGCTCGCGGCGATCAGGCTGGTGACCGCGGCGATCGCCGGCCACAGCAAGGACGCACGGCGCGGCGCGGTCGTAGCATCGCCGACCGGGGCATCGATCGTCCGGTCGAGCCGTTCCAGTACCGCACCCGATGGCGCCATTTCTGGCCACAGATCGAACAATTGCGCAAAATACGCGCGCCACGTCTCGACCGCGCGGGCGAAATTCGGGTCGGCGAGCACGCGACGCAACGCGACGGCACGCTCGCCGCCATCCAGTACGCCAAGCGCCAGTTCGGCAGCCGCGACATCCGGGTCGGCGCCGGCGGAATCCGGACCATGCGCGCCCGGCGGAGGCGTATGACCGCTCATCCGTCGAGACACTCCCTCAGCTTGAGCAGCCCGCGGCGTACCCAGCTCTTCATCGTGCCGAGCGGAACGTTCTGCTGGACGGCGAGATCGGCATAGGTCGTACCGTCGAAAAATGCGGTGCGGATCGCCTCGCGTTGCCGCGTCTCCAGACCGTCGAGGCACGCGTGCAGCCGATGCGCCTCCTGATCCGCGACGATCGTATCGCTGGCCAGCGGCGCGCGGTCGGCGATGTCCGGGGCATCCTCGATCGGGCTCGACCGGCGGATGGTCTGCGCCCGCCGCCAGTCGATCGCGCGATTACGTGCGATCGTCGCCAGCCATGTGATCGGGCTGGCGCGCGAGGGTTCGTACGCCCCTGACCGTTTCCAGATCGTCACATATACGTCGTGCAAAACATCTTCCGCCGCTTGCCGTTCACCGCAGATACGGAAGGTGATGCCGAATAGTTTCGCAGACGTAAGCGTGTACAATTCGCGAAAGGCCTGGCGGTCCTCTTCGCCCGTCCTGATCAGCATCTCGGTCAAATGTTCGCGCGCCGCCGTCGCGGCCGCCGTATCGGGCGTGTGTCCGATCGGTTCGGCTGGGCGCGCGTCTGTCACTATTCGTCGTGCTACAATGACTTGGCGCATACCGCAATCAGGCTTGCCGATCGATCGGTCCCGCCGCCCGACCCGCACCGGCGGCGGCGGCGGCGGCGGCGCGCGACATCGACGGTGGCGTTCGCCGCACTCTTTGCGTAAGAGCGCCGCAGACGACGGATCTCAAGGGAAACGCCTCCGCGCATGCGCATCGCCATCGCTTCCGATCATGCCGCTTTCGAGCTGAAGCGCGTGCTTGCCCAATGGCTGCGCGAGGCGGGGCATGACGTCTCCGACCTTGGCCCGGCAAACGCGGACCGCGTCGATTATCCCGACTTCGGCTACCGGCTCGTGCACGCGGTTGCGGCGGGTGAGGCCGAGCGCGGCGTCGCCTTGTGCGGGTCCGGCATCGGCATCTCGATCGCGGTCAATCGCCACCCCGATATGCGGTGTGCGTTGGTCGGCGAACCGCTGTCGGCGGCGCTCGCCCGCGAGCATAACGATGCCAACGTCATCGCGCTGGGGGCCCGCCTTACCGGCGAGGACATGGCGAAAGCCTGCATCGCCGCCTTCCTGACCACCGAATTCGCCGGCGGCCGCCATACCGGTCGTGTCGACAAATTGAGCCATCCGCAGTTCGAGGAGCTTCCCGCATGAGCACCAACCCGCAGAATTTGACCGACGTCCAGCCGGACGGCTTCTTCACGCGCAGCCTGGAAGAGGCGGATCCCGCGATCTTCGCCGGAGTGGCGCACGAACTGAAGCGCGAACAGACGCAGATCGAGCTGATCGCGTCCGAGAACATCGTCTCCAAGGCGGTGTTGCAGGCGCAAGGGTCGGTCTTCACCAACAAATATGCCGAGGGGTATCCGGGGAAGCGCTATTATCAGGGTTGTGCGCCATCCGACGAGGTCGAGGCGCTGGCGATCGCGCGCGCCTGCGAACTGTTCGGCTGCGGCTTCGCCAACGTCCAGCCGCATTCCGGCGCGCAGGCCAACGGCGCCGTTATGCTGGCGCTGGTCAAGCCGGGCGAGACGATCCTCGGGCTCAGCCTGGATGCGGGTGGCCATCTGACGCACGGCGCGCGCGCGGCGATGTCGGGCAAATGGTTCAACGCGGTGCAATATGGCGTCGATCCGGTGACGCACCTTATCGATTTCGAACAGGTCCGCGCGCTGGCGCAGGAGCATAAGCCCAAGCTGATCATCGCCGGCGGATCGGCCTATCCGCGCCAGATCGACTTTGCCAGGTTCCGCGAGATCGCCGACGAGGTGGGCGCGTACTTCATGGTCGACATGGCGCATTTCGCCGGCATCGTCGCGGCCGGGCACCATCCGTCGCCGCTGCCGCACGCGCACGTCGTGACGACGACGACTCACAAGACGTTGCGTGGGCCCCGCGGCGGCATGGTGCTGACCAATGACGAAGCGATCGCCAAGAAGATCAACAGCGCGGTCTTTCCCGGCCTGCAGGGCGGTCCGCTGATGCACGTCATCGCAGCCAAGGCGGTCGCGTTCGGCGAAGCGCTGCAGCCCGATTACAAGAGCTACATCGCCGCGGTGGTCGAGAACGCCAAGGTGCTCGCCGCGACGCTGAAGGAGCGCGGCGCGGAAGTCGTCTCGGGCGGAACCGATACGCATCTTGCGCTGATCGACCTGACGCCACTGGGCGTGACCGGCAAGGACGCGGACGAAGCGCTGGAGCGGGCCGGCATCACCTGCAACAAGAACGGCATTCCCAACGATCCATTGCCGCCGACCAAGACCAGCGGCATCCGCGTCGGGTCGCCCGCCGGCACGACGCGCGGCTTCGGCCCGGCGGAATTCCGCGATATCGGCAACATGGTCGCGGACGTGCTCGACGGTCTGCGCCAGAAGGGAGAGGCCGGCGATCCGCAGGTCGAGGCGGCGGTGAAGGAACGAGTTGCCGCCTTGTGCGCTCGGTTCCCGATCTATCCCGAAGGACTTTGAGCATGACCGATCCGAACACCAACATCGACAAGCCGCTGGGCAAGAGCATGGCGAAATGGGCGGCACTCGGCGCCGTCGTGGCGATCCCGGTGCCGTTCGTCGGGCCGATCATCGGTGCGGCGGCGGGCGCCGGCTACGCCTATCTCAAGGCGAAGAAGAAGGTTTGAATGCGCTGCCCCTTTTGCGGACATGAAGACAGCCAGGTAAAGGATTCCCGCCCCACCGACGACGGCGCCGCGATCCGGCGCCGTCGCCAGTGCGAGGGCTGCGCGGCGCGGTTCACCACGTTCGAGCGGATCCAGCTGCGCGATCTGTATGTCCTCAAGAGCGAAGACAAGCGCGAGCCGTTCGACCGAGAGAAGCTGTTGCGATCCGTCTCGATCGCCGCGCGCAAGCGGCCGATCGATGCGCTTCGGCTGGAGAAACTCGTCTCCAGCATCCAGCGCCAGCTTGAGACGCAGGGCGAGAACGAAATCCCGTCCAAGCGCATCGGCGAGCTGGTGATGGAAGGGCTGAAGGGAATGGATTCAGTCGCCTATATCCGCTTCGCCAGCGTCTATAAGGATTTCCGCGAGGCGCGCGATTTCGAGGAATTCGCCGGCAGCGTAACGGAAGTGGGCAAGAGTTGAACGATCCCCTGTTGCCCCTCGCGCCACCACCGGTCATCATCCTCGTGCGGCCGCAACTGGGCGAGAATATCGGCAAGGCGGCGCGCGCGATGCTGAATTTCGGGCTGACCGAGATGCGTCTCGTCACCCCGCGCGATGGCTGGCCCAACCCGTCCGCCGGCCCCGCGGCAAGTGGCGCGGACGTGGTGCTGGAACAGGCACGCGTCTATGAAAGCGTGGCCGACGCCGTCGCGGATTGCACGCAGGTCTATGCCACGACGGTCCGCAAGCGCGGCGTGACCAAGCCGGTCGTCACACCAGAACAGGCGGCGATCGCGATCCACGCCTCCACCGGCCGTGCCGCGATTCTGTTCGGTCCCGAACGCTCCGGGCTGGAAACGGACGACGTGGCGCTGGCGCGTGAGATCATCACCGTCCCGATCAACGCCGAGTTCGGGTCGCTCAACCTCGCCCAGGCCGTGATCCTGGTGGCCTATGAATGGTCCAAGGGGATCGCACTCGCGTCGCCGCCGGAAACCGATCTGCCGCTGCCCGCGCCGCACGAGGAACTGGAGGGCATGATCGGGCAGATCGAAGCCATGCTGGAAGCGGCGAACTTCTTCTATCCGCCGGCACGCACCCCGGTGACGAAGCGCACGTTGCGGACCCTGCTGACCAAGCCCGGCTGGTCGAGCCAGGAAGTGCGAACGTTCCGCGGCGTTCTCAGTGCGTTGTCGGGCAAGAAGGGCCCGAGACTCGAGGCAGATTAGCGGCCCGGCAGATTAGCGCCGGTCGAACGCGGCGAGTTCGTAGGCAATCGACGCCTCGACGAGCACGTCCCACAAGTCTGCGATCACTGCGCCTGGCAGGCCCGAAGCTTCCGCCGCCGCACTCGCGTTCGCGATCACCTGCGCCTTGCGCGCCTCGTCTCGAACCGCACTGCGGTCCGGCTTGATCCGCGCCGCCGCATCCATATAGGCGAAGCGCCGCGCCAGCAGCGCGACCAGGTCCTGGTCGATCTGGTCCACGCCCGCGCGAACGTCCTGCATGGTAGCACATTCCGGGCCGGTCGGGATCGTGTCGCTCATGCCCACGCTTTGTCGCAGCACGGCGCGGCTGTCCAGCTTGACTCCACGACTGCGCACGGCTAACCGCCCGCCATTCGCAAATGGCTCCGCACCCCGGTGAAGCGGCGGCCCTGATTCGAGTCTTCGGACCCGACAGAGCGAGGACCGGGTATCGATCAGCCTAGCCGTCACACGCGAAGCAGGTCTTGTTGTTGGCAATTGCAAAGGTAATCACATGTCGAAGCGTTCTAGCGCAAAGCACAAGCTCGATCGTCGTATGGGCGAGAACATCTGGGGCCGTCCGAAGTCTCCGGTGAACAAGCGCGAATACGGCCCCGGCCAGCACGGTCAGCGTCGCAAGGGCAAGGTCAGCGATTTCGGTATCCAGCTGCGCGCCAAGCAGAAGCTCAAGGGCTATTATGGCGACGTGACCGAGAAGCAGTTCCGCGCTTGCTACACCGAAGCCGCGCGCATGAAGGGCGACACCGGCCAGAACCTGATCGGCCTGCTCGAACAGCGCCTGGACATGATCGTGTACCGCGCGAAGTTCGCACCGACCGTGTTCGCGGCGCGCCAGCTGGTTTCGCACGGCCACATCCGCGTCAATGGCGTGAAGTGCAACATCGCCTCGCGTCGCTGCTTCCCGGGCATGGAAATCACGCTCGGCAGCAAGGCCAAGGAAATGGCGCTGGTGATGGAAGCGCAAAGCCTGGCCGAGCGCGAAATCCCCGATTACGTCGCACCCGACGGCAACGCGAAGATCACCTTCACGCGCGTCCCTACGCTCGACGAAGTGCCCTATCCGGTGAAGATGGAACCGAACCTGGTCGTCGAGTTCTACTCGCGCTGATCCGAGACCGCGTCCCGCCGGTCGGAATCGACACGGCAACGCAAACACAGGGCGGCCCGGCGACGGGTCGCCCTTTCTCGTTCGTGGACAAGCTCGGCCAGCATTGTAAGAGAACGCAACCGCTTTTCGGGAGCTTAGCCAATGCGTGCAGCCGTATTCCTCGCCTCGACCCTGATCGTTGCCCCCGCCGTCGCCAAGGATGCGCCGCCGGCCATTTCGGTCGAGACGCTTAAAACGGTGACGCAGACCCTGTCGTCGGATGCGTTCGAGGGGCGCGCGCCCGCGACGCCGGCCGAAGACAAGACGACCGCATATATCGTCGAACGCTTCAAGCAGGCCGGGCTCAAGCCGGGCAACAAGGGCAGCTGGTACCAGAACGTGCCGCTAGTCGAGATCACCGCCGGCAACGTCACCCCGCTGACGTTCACGGGTGGGAAGGCTCCGGTGTCGGCCGAGTATCGCAAGGATCTGGTGATCGCGACCTATCGCGTGACGCCGAACATCGCGATCAAGGACAGCGACGTCGTTTTCGTCGGCTACGGCATCACCGCGCCCGAACGCGGCTGGGACGATTATGCCGGGGTCGACGTTAAGGGGAAGACGGTGATCATCCTGATCAACGATCCCGACTGGCGCACGATGAGCTTGGACGGCCCGTTCGGTGGCCGGGCGATGACCTATTACGGGCGCTGGACCTACAAGTTCGAGGAAGCCGCGCGACACGGTGCCGCGGCGGCGATCATCGTCCACGATACCGAGCCGGCCGCCTATGGCTGGGGCGTCGTCCAGTCGAGCTGGACCGGCCCGCAACTGGAACAGGATACGCCCGGCGACCACATGGACCAGTCGCAAGGCGTCGGCTGGGTGCAGAAGCCGATCGCAGAGGCACTGTTTGCCAGCGCCGGCAAGGATTTCGCGCAACTTTCTGCCGCCGCGGCGAACACGGGTTTCAAGGCGGTTCCGCTGGGGCTCAAGGCCTCGGTCTCATGGAGCAACACGATCCGGCGCCAGGCGTCGAAGAACGTCGTCGGCATCCTGCCCGGCACGACCAAGCCCGACGAAGTCGTATTGTATTCCGCGCATTGGGATCATCTCGGCCGCTGCGACGCGGTCAAGGGGGACGATATCTGCAACGGCGCGGTCGACAACGCCACCGGCGTGGCTGGGTTGGTAGCGCTGGCAGAAGCGAGCGTGAAGGCCGGCGCTGCGCCGCGGAGCCAAGTGTTCCTCGCGGTCACCGCCGAGGAATCCGGCTTGCTGGGGTCGAAATTCTACGCCGAGAACCCGGTCTATCCGCTCGCCAAGACCGTGGGCGGCGTCAACATGGACGGCCTGAACGTAATCGGGAAGGCGAAGGACTTCGTGCTGGTCGGCGCGGGAAAATCCGAACTGGAGGATCTGGTGAAACCGATCGTGGCGGCGGAGGGCCGCGTGATCACGCTTGAGGCCAATCCCGAGCGCGGCTCCTATTATAGGTCCGACCATTTCAGCTTCGCCAAGCTGGGCGTGCCGATGCTCTACGGCGAGAGCGGCGAGGATCTGGTGGTCGGTGGAACCGCCGCGGGTAAGGCCGCGACCGAGGACTATGTCGTCAACCGCTATCACAAGCCGCAGGACGAATATGATGCGGCGTGGAAGTGGGACGGAGCGGTGTCGGATCTCACGATCTATTATGCGCTGGGTCACGGCCTCGCCACCGGCACCGCATGGCCGAACTGGTATCCGACCGCAGAATTCCGCAAGGTGCGAGATGCAAGCCGGGCAGGACTGAAATAAGATGATCGCGCATGCCGTACAGCCGGCCGAATGGGCGCCGCACGCAGCCGTGTGGATCGGATTTCCCAGCCATCCCGATCTCTGGCTCGAGGATCTCGTGCCGGCACGCGAGGAGGTCGTTGCCTTCGCGCGCGCCGTGCATGCCCATGGCCGCGGCGAACGCGTGATCCTGGTCGCCGCCGACGCGGAAGCGGCCCAGGCGGCGCGCACAATGGCCGGCGATAGCGCCAAGATCGTGGTCGAGCCGTTCGGCGATATCTGGCTGCGCGACACCGCCGCGATCGTGCTGAGCGACGGCACCGCGCGCGACTTCCGCTTCAACGGCTGGGGCGGGAAATACGACCTGCCGGACGACGACGATATCGGCCAGCGGCTCGCCGCGCGACACGGCATCCAAGCCGAATCCTGCGACTGGATCCTCGAAGGTGGCGCGATCGACGGCGATGGCACCGGGCGGGTGGTCACGACCGAGCAATGCCTGCTCAACCACAACCGCAACCCCGGCCTGAGCAAGTCGGAGATCGAGCAACGGCTGCGCGACGATCTCGGTTTCACGCAGGTGATCTGGCTCGGCGAGGGTCTGATGCATGACCATACCGACGGCCATGTCGACAACCTCGCCCGCTTCGTCGCGCCCGGCACGCTGGCGATACCGGAGGCAGCGGAGAACGACCCGAACTGGCTCGTCTATCAGCACGCCGCGCGCGACGCGGCTGCGCACGACGTGACGGTCGTGTCGATCCCCTCGCCCGGTCGCGTGCTGCGTGACGACGAGATCGTGCCGGCAAGCTATATGAACTTCTATATTGGCAATGCCAGCGTGGTGGTGCCGCAATATGGCGCGCCCAACGATGCGGCGGCGGTGGCCGCGATCCAGGCGCTGTTCCCGGATCGTCAGGTGATCGGGCTGCACGCGGACCATATTCTGACCGGGGGCGGCAGCTTCCACTGTATCAGCCAGCAGGTTCCGAGATAGCGGCTGGCTCGTTCTCTTTTTCGGCAGTACGATCCGGTCTTCAATCGAAAGACGAGTTGCTCTATCCTCTATAAACACGCACTGGACATGGATCGAAACAGATTGAAAAAACTGCTTACTTTTGCTCGATCCTTGCGTTGCCGCGATCTGCACAACCGTTCGCGCGTATATCCTACGTTGCATCAACATCGAATTTAACACCGGAATCTCGCAGCGGGTTTGCGGAGTCCATCCTCGTCCTCGGATGCGTCCACGATAGGATGTGGAGGATCATTGAAGAGGCGAGGTGTTTGCGTGGACATCCCGTCAATGTCGCCCCACTTTAAATCCACGGAGGGATCGACATTCCGCGCAGCTACATCATGACGGCGGCGAGATGGACGAAGCCGGTGAAGTGGACAATATGTCGGTCGTAGCGTGTGTCGACACGACGGGAATGTTTGAGGCACAAAGCACCGTCGCGGACGATGGTGCTGTCGATCATCAGATACTGGTTGTGCCGGTCGGCCGTCAGCGCTTCAAGGACCCACCCCAGACGCCAGCGTGGCACCAGCGACTGAACCGCCGATGCACCGTCTTCCATTTGCCTTGACGTCCAAGCAGATCATACCAGTGCGCACCCGAGCGCAGAACCCACGGACATCCATTTTCGAACGATCGGTTTCCGCATCCGTTCGGCCGGGGTCAATTTCCTTGCCGGCAAAAAGGGCCGAACACGTCCCCAATGCGCCTCGCTCAACTCATGCAGCTTAATTCCGATCATCCACTCCACGCCTCAACACGGATACCTATGACTCAGCCTTCAACCCGTTTGGAACCCTGAACGCCGATAGGGCCTAGGATTCACGCTATGCTCGTCTGATCGTTTGATTCTTCGAGAGCCAAGTAACGAGGTCGAATGCGCGCAGATATGTTCGATCAGCCACGACACGTTTCGAATCGTTCCGCGCGCGTCCAGGCCAGACGTTGAGCCTAGGCGGGGGATTTGCCCGCTTTCGATCGGCCTCGAAAGTACCGCGGGCCGACGTAATCGACCTCCGCATCATCGATTGGTATGCGACGCAGCCGCGCAGCTATGCCAAAGCGCCGAGACGAAAATACACCGCGGTATAGGATTAGTCCGAACATGAAGTTTCAAACGTTCGATATCGCTGGTCCGGCTCTCATTCAGCCGCTTCGCCACGGAGACGCGCGAGGATATTTTACGGAAACTTTCCGCGTAGATCGCTTCGCGCATGAACTCGGCTCGGTCGAGTTCTGCCAGGAAAATGAGTCGCTCAGTGCCAAGACGGGAACGATCCGGGGTCTGCATTTTCAGACCGAACCGTTCGCGCAGGGCAAGCTGGTGCGCTGCGTTTCCGGAGCTCTGCTGGATGTGGCGGTCGATATCCGTAGGGGCTCACCGACATTCGGAAAGTGGATCGCGGTCGAGCTTTCGGCAGCAGATGGTCGCCAACTCTGGGTGCCACCTGGCTTCGCGCACGGATTCTGTACCCTCGAGCCGAACACGATGCTCATCTACAAAGTAACCGCTTATTATGATCATGCGAGCGACAAGGGCTTGGCATGGGACGATCCGGAGATCGGCATAGAGTGGCCGGCGGCGGCCGATCCAGATACGCTATCACCCAAGGATCGCGCCCAGCCGAAGCTGGCCGAACTGCCAACCTATTTTAGCTATGAAGGCTGAATTCGAGATGCGGATCATCGTTACCGGCGGCGCCGGGTTTATCGGATCGGCGCTCGTACGCCACCTCGTGTTGAAAAAGGCCTATGACGTTCTGACGATCGACGCGCTGACCTATGCGGGCACGATGGCGTCGTTGCGGGATGTCGAAACGCAACCGAACCACCGCTTCCTTCAGGCGGATATCTGCGACCGGGGCGCAATGGATGCGGCAATCGGGGATTTCCGCCCGGATCGAATCATGCATCTCGCCGCCGAGAGCCATGTCGACCGCTCGATTACCGGCTCCGCCGATTTTATCCGTACCAACATCATCGGCACTTTCACGCTGCTAGAGGCCGCACGCGAGTATTGGCTCACACTCGATGAGGCCGACCGCGAGGCATTCCGTTTCCTCCATGTCTCGACCGACGAAGTGTATGGCTCACTAGGCGCGGACGGCCTGTTCACCGAGGAAACTTCGTACGATCCGAGTTCACCATATTCGGCGTCCAAGGCATCGTCCGATCACCTCGCCAAAGCGTGGCAGCGGACCTACGGCCTGCCCGTCGTCGTCTCGAATTGCTCGAACAATTACGGACCGTATCACTTCCCCGAAAAGCTGATCCCGTTGATTATCCTCAACGCGCTCGATGGGCGGCCGCTGCCGGTCTACGGCAAGGGCGATAACGTGCGCGACTGGCTGTATGTCGAGGATCATGCCCGCGCGCTGGACCTGATTGCCGAACGTGGCCGACCGGGCGAAACCTATAATGTCGGCGGCCGTAACGAGCGGCGGAATCTCGATGTCGTGCGCCGCATTTGCCAGACGCTCGACCGGCTGGTCCCTACCGAAACGCCGCGCGAGACGCTGATCGAATTCGTCACGGATCGCCCCGGCCACGACGCACGCTATGCGATCGACGCGACCCGGTTGGAAACCGAACTCGGTTGGCGCGCGCAGGAGACCTTCGAGACCGGCATCGACAAGACGGTACAATGGTATCTCGACAACGAATGGTGGTGGCGCTGCTTGCGCGACAGCTATGACGGTGCGCGTCTGGGTCTCGAAGCGACGAAGGCCAAGGCGCCGTGAGGATTGCTGTCACCGGACGCAACGGACAGGTCGTGCAGAGCCTGATCGCGCATGGACGGGATCATGACGTCCATGTCATCGTCCCGCTCGGCCGGCCCGAGTTCGATCTTGCCGACCTCTCGAGCGTGCATGCCGCGCTTGCCTCCGCACGGCCCGACGCGATCGTCTCCGCCGCCGCCTACACGGCGGTCGACAAGGCGGAATCGGACGCCGACGTCGCCTTTGCGGTGAACGCCACTGGCGCTGGCGCAGTGGCCGAAGCGGCCGAAGCGCTCCGCGTGCCGCTAGTCCATCTGTCGACCGATTTCGTCTTCGATGGTGCCAAGCCCGGCCGCTATGTCGAGACCGATCCTACCGCACCGCTCGGTGTCTACGGCGCATCGAAGCTCGCGGGCGAGCAGGCCGTGCTCACGGCGCACGCCGACGTCGCGATCCTGCGTACAGCCTGGGTCTACAGCCCGTTTGGTGCCAATTTCCTGAAGACAATGCTGCGACTTGCAGCCGAACGCGACGAACTCGGCGTCGTCTCGGATCAATTGGGAAACCCGACCAGTGCGCTCGACATTGCCGACGCCGTGCTGCGTGTCGTCGAACGACTGAAGGACGATCCCGCACCCGCTCTGCGCGGCGTGTTCCACATGACGAGCAACGGCGGCACCAGTTGGGCCAGCTTTGCGGAGGCGATCTTTGCCGCATCCGCAGCGCATGGCGGTCCCACGGCGACGGTGAGGCCCATTCCGTCGACCGACTACCCCACCCCGGCCAGACGGCCGGCCAATTCGCGCCTCAACTGCACGAAACTCGCGCGGACGTACGGCGTAGATCTAGGTCACTGGACGCAGGCCGTCGATCCGATCGTCGCGCGCCACCTATCCTGACCCCAAATTCTCCCGACCCGAGCACAGAAAGACAGACGATCATGAAGGGCATCATCCTCGCCGGCGGCAGCGGTACGCGGCTCCACCCCATGACGCTGGCAACGTCCAAGCAGCTCATGCCCGTCTACGACAAGCCGATGATCTATTATCCGCTGTCTACGCTGATGCTCGCCGGGATCCGCGAGGTGCTGCTCATTTCGACGCCGCGCGACGTGCCCTCGTTCCAGTCGCTGCTGGGCGATGGATCACAATGGGGCATGAACATCGAATATGAGGTGCAGCCGAGCCCGGATGGGCTGGCGCAGGCCTATATCATCGGCGCAGATTTCGTCGACGGTAACGCCTCCGCGCTGATTCTCGGCGACAATATCTATTATGGCCACGGCATGACCGAATTATGCGCCAGTGCGATGGCGCGTCCGCACGGTGCGTCGGTCTTCGCCTATCACGTCCACGATCCGGAACGGTACGGCGTGGTAGAATTCGATAACGACATGCGCGCGCTGTCGATCGAGGAAAAGCCCACCGTGGCGCGCTCCAACTGGGCGGTCACCGGCCTGTATTTCTACGATTCCCAAGTGGTGGACATCGCCGCCGACCTGAAGCCGTCTCCGCGCGGCGAGCTGGAGATAACCGACGTCAACCGCATCTACCTCGAACGCGGCGAATTGTCGGTCAATATTATGGGTCGCGGCTATGCCTGGCTTGATACAGGCACCGCCGACAGCCTGCTGGAAGCGGCGGAGTTCGTTCGCACGATCGAAAAACGCCAGGGGTTCAAGGTAGCCTGCCCGGAAGAGATCGCTTTTGCCCAAGGCTTTATCAACGAGGCGCAGTTGAACAAGGCGATCGCCGCGCTGGGAAAATCCGAATATGCGACCTCCATCCGACGCATGCTCGAACGCACCGGGCGATAGCTAGTAAACCGAGATCAGGGACCGAACACGCTGAAACGATGGTTTCCAGCGATCGCCGCGTCTCCGGTCATTGAATAACAGGAGAGGCCATCGTACGGCATATCTCGAGCAAAATCATGGTTGGTCAAAATTGTCGAAAAGACGAGCTAACAAAAGATCTAGTGTTGGGAAACATTGAGTGGAACACACGGTTATCCGACCAGTATCTGAAAACGACGAGATGCTGGCGCGCGGGCGTGAGGTTATCAGGATCGAGGCGGACGCGCTCGCTGTGCTGGAAACCGCACTTGATGACTCGTTCGTTGCCGCATGCCGGCTGATCCATGCGACCCGCCGCCAGCTGGTTGTTACCGGCATGGGAAAATCTGGTCATATCGCCCGGAAAGTGGCGGCGACCTTTGCCGCAACAGGAACTCCGGCAGTGTTCGTCCATCCGGCGGAAGCCGGACATGGCGATCTGGGCATGCTGACGGACGGTGACGTCCTGCTCGTTCTTTCGAACTCGGGGAATACCGCCGAACTCCACTCGATCCTGACCTATGCTAGCAAGAACGGCATCCCGATCATCGGCGTCGCTGCGCGGCAGAACTCGCTCGTGATGAGCATGGCGGATGTCGCCGTGTTGCTGCCGACGGCCCGCGAAGCGTGCGCGATAAATTTCGCACCGACGACATCTACGGCGATCCAACTCGCTCTAGGGGATGCGCTGGCGATGACCGTGATGGACATGCGCGGAATATCCAAGCGACGGCTGGGCGCCTTGCATCCGGCTGGAACGATCGGCTTTCCGCTGACCCCGGTCCGGGATCTCATGCACGGTGTCGATCGCCTACCCCTGGTTTCGCCCGAAGCCGGGATGTCGGAGACGATCTCGATCATGACCAGTGGGCGTTTCGGGATCGCCGGAGTGGTCGATGCGGAGGGCCGCCTGATCGGCGTGATCACCGACGGTGACGTTCGCCGTCATTTCGATACGATCGACTCGGCGAGCGCGGGCGATGTGATGACGGTAGAGCCGAAGTCGATCCCGGCGGACATGCTGGTCGACGAGGTGCTTCTCACGCTGAACGACGCGCAGATCACGGCGGCGTTCGTCGTTGGCGCGCGCAACGTGGACCAGCCGTCCTGCCCGATCGGCATCGTGCATGTGCATGATCTTTTGCGTTTCGGATTGAAATGAACCGCAGACAGGTCGCTGCTGCATGACCGACACGACGCAGCCGTTCACGATCATCATTCCTGCCCGTTTCGAATCGACGCGCTATCCTGGAAAACCGCTCGTGCCTTTGAAGGGCGCGTCCGGTGAGATGAAGTCGCTGATCGAGCGCAGTTGGACCTGCGCCCGCGCGGTACCGGGCGCGACCGCCATATTCGTCGCCACCGATGACATGCGCATCGCGGACGCCGTTCTCGCCTTTGGCGGCGATGTCGTGATGACCTCGCCCGAATGCCGAAACGGCACCGAACGGTGCGCCGAAGCCGCTGGTGCGCTCGGCCTCGATGAGGGGATCATCGTCAATTTACAAGGCGACGCGCCGCTCACGCCCGCGTTCGTCATTCCGGACCTCGTGGCGACATTGGTTTCCGAGCCGCAAACCGCGATGGCAACGGTGGCGTTACGCACATCGGCGAGCACCTATGCCCATCTCGCTGCGGATGCGGCCGCCGGGCGGGTCGGCGGGACGACCGTCGTCACGACGGCGACTGGCAGAGCAATCTATTTCTCGAAGCGGCTCCTGCCGTTCGTTTCGCCGGTATCGACGCCGACTGCGCATGAGCATGTCCGCCTCCATCTCGGTGTCTACGCCTATCGGGCCGACGCCCTGAAACGCTATGCCGCGACGTCGCCCTCGCCGCTGGAAGAGCTGGAAGGGTTGGAACAGTTGCGCTTCCTCGAGGGCGATGCCCCCGTGCGGGTCGTGACGTTCGATCCAGTCGGGTGGGATTGTATCGAACTCAACAATCCCAGTGATGTACCCGCGATCGAGGCTGTTCTGGTGGACCGTGGCATAGCATAAGACCGATCATGACCATCAAAGACGTTCGCTTGAACGATGCCATCACGTTTTCCAATGCGGCGCCCTTTGTTCTTATCGGCGGCATGAACGTCATCGAGGACCGCGACACTCTCCTGTTCGTGGCCGAACGTTTCGTCACGGTCACACAGGCACTTGGCATAGCCTTTGTCTTCAAGGCGAGCTTCGACAAGGCGAACCGATCGTCGGTCGCTTCGTTTCGCGGACCCGGCCTCGACCGAGGGCTGGCGTTGCTGGACGAGCTCAAGAAGCGTTTCGGCTTTCCGATCCTTACCGATGTGCATGAGCCGTATCAGGCTCAACCGGTTGCCGAGGTCGCCGACATCCTGCAATTGCCGGCCTTCCTTGCACGACAGACGGATCTGGTCGTCGCGATGGCGCGGACCGGCAAGATCATCAACGTAAAGAAGCCGCAATTCCTCAGCCCGGCGGAGATGCGGCATATCATCGCCAAATGCGCCGAAGCCGGGAATACGCGGATTTTGCTGTGCGAGCGCGGATCCAGCTTCGGGTATAACAATCTCGTCGTCGACATGCTCGGTATCGATACGATGAAGGCCGACGCGCCGGTGATCTTCGACGTTACGCACGCGTTGCAGAAACCGGGCGGTCGCCCCGACAGTGCCGACGGACGCGGCCGCCAGACCGCAGCGTTGGCGCGAAGCGGGATCGCCGTCGGCATCGCCGGGCTATTCCTGGAGGCGCATCCGGACCCCGCGAAGGCGCTGTGCGATGGCCCATCGGCACTTCCGCTCGACGAACTCGAACCGTTGTTGCGTCAGCTGCTTCGGGTCGACCGTGCCGTGAAGACCTGAGTGCAGCCCGCCGCGCCATTCCTCCGGATTCCGCCATTTCCGGGAGCGCGTCCGCGTACCGGCTGGGCCGGTCCCGCGCGGTCGATCACGCGAGAACAGGCGGACGCGCTGGCGGACACGATCGTGGCGCTCCGCATCGGCGGTACCTTCTGGCTCGGCCAGCCGGATCTTCCGCCGAGTCGCACCCTCGTCCTTGCGCCGAAGAGCCGATCGGCCGCCACCGAAATGCTAGGGGAGGCGGCCGCCGCGCATTCGCTGTCCGACGCGGTTATCGTGGCACCGCAGGACTGGCTGGATGATATCGACATTCCACGTCTCGAGCCCGGGATCGATCCTTGGCACTTGGTCGCACAGGCGGATACGATCTGGGCCGACGGCGCCGATCCTCTGTTTCTGGTCGCGGCGCTGTCGGGAAAGACGGTGCGGGCCTTCGGCAACGAGCATTCCACAACCGCTGATGGCGCGCAAAACCGTGCAAACGTTCTGCAAAACCTTGCAGATACTCTCTCTCGGGATGTACCGGTCGATCCGTTTACCGGCGCCCCATGGGCCATCTCGGCCGCCATCGCGCAACTTGGCGAATGGCGCCGGATGATCGACGAGAACCGCGCCGCGGTTGCGGTCTATGGCATCGCCCGGTGGAAGCGCGTCACGTGCAACGCTTTGTTGTGGAGCGGCGATCGACCCGTTCCTTATGCCGGCCGGGATACCGAGGTTCCCGACGGCGGTACCGTCTTTGCCTGGAAATCGCGTGTCCCCCCGAAAGTGATTCGCGACCTGACCCAGCGCGGCGTCCATATCGGCGAAATCGAGGATGGCATGATCCGGTCGCAAGGCTTGGGAGCGAATTGCGTCCCGCCCTCGTCCGTGATCGTGGATCCCGTAGGAATCCATTTCGATCCGTCGCAGGCCAGCCAGCTCGAAGACATACTGGCGCAAACCGATTTTTCATCTGCGTTACTAGAACGCACAGCGCGGTTGCGCGAGCGGCTGGTCGTCGCAGGCCTGAGCAAATACGGCACCGCATCTCCGGCACAGCCCGTAACCCGGCCAGGCGGAGCTCGACGCCACATTCTCGTGCCGGGCCAGGTCGAGGACGATCGTTCCGTGCTCAGCGGCGGTGCAGGCATGACGAACCTAGCCCTGCTCGAACGCGCCCGCGTACTGGAGCCCGACGCGCATATCACTTACCGACCGCATCCCGATGTCGAGGCGGGGCACCGCAAAGGCCATGTCCGCGATTCCGACGCACTCGCGCTTGCCGACAGGATCGAGCGCGACGGCCCGGTCACCGCGGCGATCGAAGCCGCGGATGCACTCCACGTCATCACCTCGCTCGCGGGTTTCGAGGCCCTGATGCGCGGCAAGCAGGTCGTGACCCATGGCGTACCCTTCTACGCGGGCTGGGGGCTGACTGAGGACCACGGGCCGGTGCCGGCGCGGCGCAGGCGCACGCGGACGATCGACGAACTCGTGGCGGCGGTGCTGATCCTCTACCCCCGCTATCTCGATCCACTCACCCGCCTGCCCTGCCCGGTCGAGATCCTCGTCGAACGATTGGCCAATGGTCAGGCGGATCTCTCCTCACCGCTGATCCGTTTACGCACTTGGCAGGGCAAGATCAGCCGGATTGCCGAACGGGTTGGGATTAGGGCACGATGACGTTAGGTCCGGCGGCCGGCCGCCACTTCCTGTTTCTGCAAGGTCCTCCCGGTCCCTTTTTCCGTCTTCTCGCCGAGGAACTCGCACGGCTTGGTGCCCGTATCCACCGCATCAATCTGAGTGGCGGCGACCGATACGACTGGCGGGAAGGTGCGACCGATTTCCGCGGGACGATGCATGCATGGCCGCTGCATTTCGACAATTTCCTTCGCGACTTCCAGATCACCGATCTGGTGCTGTTCGGCGATTGCCGGCCGATGCACCGCCCCGCGCTCGGCCTCGCACAATTGCGCGGCGTTTCCGTGCACGTCTTCGAGGAAGGCTATATCCGGCCCGACTGGATGACGCTGGAGGGAGACGGAGTCAACGGCCACTCCTCGTTCGATCGGGATGCGGGGGTTATCCTCGCGGCGGCGAGGGCCCTTCCACCCCTGCCGCAGCTTCCAGCGATCACCGCGGCATTCAGCCGGCGCGCGCGAGACAGTTACTGGCATTATCACCACGTCGTGACCGGCAAACTGCGCTTTCCGTTCTACCGATCGCATCGTGAGGGCTCGATCACGCTCGATGGTATCGGGTGGATGCTGCGCTTCGCCCGGGCAAAGCGCCGCGCACGTCAGGCGAAGGAGACGCTGCGTCGGATCGAAGGGGAGAAGTATTTTCTTTTTCCCCTGCAGTTGACCGGCGACTATCAGATCCGCGCGCATTCGCCGTTCGGTTCGATGCCGATCGCAGCCGATTATGTTCTGGAGAGTTTCGCGCGCCATGCACCGGATGACTGCGTCCTGCTGGTGAAGGAACATCCGCTCGACAGCGGGTATCGCAATTGGCGGCACTATCTTGGCAAAGCCGCGGCGCGGCGCGGCCTGGCGGATCGGGTGCTGCACATCGACGGTGGCAATCTGGATGCGCTCGCGGCGGCGGCGCTAGGCATGGTGTGTGTGAACAGCACGTCGGGGACATTGGCGCTCGAAGGCGGGACGCCCGTGATCGTTCTCGGCGAGGCGGTCTATGATGTGCCCGGTATTACCTATCAGGGCCAACTCGACGAATTCTGGTCGGCGCCCGGCAAGCCGGACCGTGCGCTCTACGCGGCGTTCAAACGCATGTTACATGCCAAGTGCCTCGTTCGAGGCGGTCTGGCGAGCGAATCGGCGATCCGGATCCTGATCGACAGCAGCGTCGAACGGTTGCTCGCGAAGCCGCGCGCCGAGTTTAGGAATGAGGCTCCAGCCCCTCGTCCTTCAAATATCCCCTTGATCGAAGTGCGCCGAAAAGCCGGTTGATCAGCGGGTTCGACCAGCCGCAATTGGTCGCGAAATCCCGCTGCAGCGTGTCGTGGTGCAGTTGATGAGCTTGGGGCGTCATCAGCAGCCCGCAGCGGCGCATCCAGAGCACGACCGCCGGATTGCGCTCCCGGTGCAACGAACCGTGGAAATATTGTGCGAACGCACCCCCAAGGATCAGTGACAGCCCCATGGCCACGAGTAACCCCGGAATCGGCCATAGCCACGCCACGACGTTGAGGAGAATGCTCAGCGGTAATGCCGCCAACAGGACGCTAGATCCGATCAGGCGCCATACCGGCCGCCGACCGAGCGCCATTGGTCGCGGATGATGATTTTTGAAATCGTACACCAGGCGATCGAACGGACCGACGTGCGCCATACGCTCGCGCACCATCGCCAAATATTCGTCCGACTCCCGTGAACCGGAATAGAAATAGAGGTCGTTCAGCCGTTTGCCGCGTGGGCATGGGCGATAGTCCAGCAGCATATGAACCACGCCGGACGCCAGATCGGCGAGATACCAGCCCGCTATCAGTCCGAATATCGACCAAGGCGTGAAGTTCAGTGCAAGGGCAAGCACGTTCATGCCGGCCGAGGCAATGAATATTCCCATGACGAACCGACGCAACATTTGTGAACACTCACCCTTGATGCGCGCGTAGGCGCATTCATCCGGTTGCCTAACACTCCGAAGCATCCGATAGAAACCGGATGTCGAACGTGTTCCGCATGTCTCATAGCTCGCTGTGCTGGTGGCTGTCGCGCGTCTTTTCCGAGTAGCGCCGATATGCATGCCGAGATGTTGATCGACGTCAGCCGCCTGGTCTGGCGGACGTGGACCGGGCGCCTGCCGACCGGCATAGACCGGGTATGTCTGGCCTATGTCGAACGCTACGGCGCTCATTCCCGGGCGGTCGTGCAGAGGGGTGAGACCCGCAGCGCGTTGTCGTTCGCCGACTCCCAGGCATTGTTCGGCCTGCTGACGAAGGGGTCGCCCTACTTCAAACGACGTCTCGTTACATTGCTGTCCAGGGCCTTCCCGCTCGGTATGGCCAACCGCCCCCGCGCGGGAACCCTATATCTTAACATCGGACATACCGGCCTCGACTCGCCCGGCCTGCCTGCATGGATCGCCCGGAATGGGTTGAAGGCCGTATATCTGATTCACGACCTGATACCGATCGAAGCCCCGGAATTTTGCCGTCCCGGCGAGGCGCAAAAACATGTCCGCCGCATGACGAATGCTCTGACCAGCGCGAGCGGCATCATCGCCAATTCTGCCGTGACGCTCGCGGAGCTGCACTATTTTGCCGAGGAAAACGGCCTTCCATGCCCGCAGGGCATCGCCGCGTGGCTCGCAGGTCCCACCCCACCAGCCGGCCTCCCGGTCGCTGGCGACGGGCGCAGCTATTTTATCACGATCGGTACGATCGAGGGCCGTAAGAATCACATTCTTCTTCTGCGTCTTTGGCAGCGCCTGGCGCGTCGGCTGGGATGTTCGACGCCGGATCTGCTGATCGTTGGGCAGCGCGGCTGGGAGGCCGAGCACGCCCTGGCGATGCTGGACCGCGGACGCGATCTGGACGCCGTTTATGAACTCAGTCGTTGTGAGGATGCTGAACTCGCGCGATTGATCAGAGGTGCCCGTGCCCTCCTCATGCCATCTTTTGCCGAAGGGTTCGGCCTCCCAGTGATCGAAGCGCTGCATCTGGGCACCCCGGTCATTGCCTCCGATCTGCCTGTATTTCGCGAGATAGTGGGCGATATTCCAACCTATGTCCCGTCCTACGACCCGGTGGCTTGGGAGCAAGCAATCCTCGACTTTTGCGGCCCCTCGGCCGAGCGGGAACGTCAGGTGACTGCGATGAACGCTTACCGGGCGCCGACGTGGCAAGGCCACTTTGCGGCGGTCGACACCTATCTGGCGGACGTAGCTGCCGGCCAGGCCTGAGATTGCGCCGATCTTGTGATTCTACGGGTCGCCACCCGGAACTCGACCATGCCTCACGCGATTATAGGCGATGACAGATTTCGCACTCAATGATGGCCGTTCCATGCCCTCGATCGGCATGGGCACGTGGCAAATACCGGACAGCCAAGCGGCGGCCATCGTTCGCTCCGGGTTGGATTTGGGATTTCGCCTGGTCGATACGGCCGCGATCTATGAGAACGAACGCGGCGTCGGCGACGGGGTGAAGTCGAGCGAAATATTCCTCACGACCAAGCTTTGGAATGATCGCCACGATGACGTCGAGGTTGCATTGGACGAGAGCCTGGCGCTTCTTGGCGTCGACGCGGTCGACCTCTACCTTATCCACTGGCCTGTCCCGAGAGAAAACAAGTTTATCGACGCTTGGAAGGCGATGATCGCGCTTCGCGATGCGGGGAAGGTCAAGTCAATCGGCGTTTCGAACTTTCTTCCCGAACATATCGACGCGATTATCGCGGCAACCGATGTTACGCCGGCCGTGAACCAGATCGAACTTCATCCCCGCTTCCAGCAGCATGATCAGCGCGCCTATCACAAGGCGCATGGCATCGTGACGCAAAGCTGGAGCCCGCTGGGTCAGGGCAAGGGTCTGCTGGCCGATCCCGTCATTTCCGGCATCGCAGACACAAACGGTTGCAGCGCCGCGCAGGTGATCCTGGCGTGGCATTTGGCGAACGGATTTTCAATAATTCCAAAGGCTTCGGACGTACCGCATCTCAGGGACAATCTGGAGGCGATGGATGTCACGCTGGATGATCAAGACATCGCGGCGATCGACGCGCTCGACGATCCCAACGGCCGGCTGGGTCCTCACCCCGACACGATGTGAACGCACCTGCCTGACATTTCGGAACGCGTCGATGACGCACGGCGGAAGCAGGTCGCGCCGCGCTCGCGCAAGGCTTACTTCGATATTTGTGATGCCAGTCGTGGCGGAATGGGCACCGCTACGCATTGTACGCAACGACAATCAGAGTATCGAAGAGCCTCGCAACGAGCCCGAACGGTGGCTAATCCGGCTAAAAAACCGACGAGCCACGCCAGACGGTTTGTGCTTATTTCCCAAACAGGCCGAACTGCTTGACGCTTACCTGCGGTAGCTCTCCGCAGGAAAATGGTGCCCAGAAGAAGCATCTAACCTGATGTTCACTGACGCACACGGGTATGCAATGCACTGCTAGCGTTCCCGTTTGATTCACGTTCGGCGTTCCACTGATGTTCATTGACGTTCACCGACAGACAATGCACTGTGAGGGAACAAAGTAGGGAAACAGATCAGGGACTCGAATTGGCGAGATTGGACAAGGAGAAGGTGCTCAATGCGCTGCCAGGCCGTCTCGCCGATGGCGACGGCCTTTACCTAATGACGCAGCCTGATCGCAGAAAGCCTGATAGCGCCAAGCCCGCTCCAAAACCCGTCTACACCAAGACATGGGTGCTGCGTGTCCAGGTGAACGGCAAGCGTCGCGACATCGGGCTGGGCACCCTCGACGTCGCGCGGCAGAGGAGCAAGTTAGGCGGCGTTACGTCGGACGCGCCGATCCTGAAGCGGAAGCTGCTAACCTTGGCGGAGGCGCGGCAGAAGGCTGAGATACTTCGTCGCGCGGCGAAGGACGGCCTCGACCCGATCACCGAACGCGACCGCGTCCAAGAGGAAATCCCGAAATTCCGTCGGGCCGCCATAGACGCGCACGCGGCGCTCAAAGCAGGCTGGAAGGAAAAGGGCGCGAAGACATTCCTCAGCTCGCTCGAAAATCACGCCTTTCCGACCCTCGCCGACAAGCGTGTTGATCAGATCGTCGCAGCTGACATCACCGCCGCGCTCGAACCGATCTGGATGAGCAAGCCGGACATGGCGAGGAAAGTGAGGCAGCGCATCAGCATGGTGCTGAACTTCGCTCACATGAAAGGATGGCGACCTCCCGAAGCGCCGGGCAAGTCGGTGAAGATGGGCCTTTCCCATCAACGGCCAGGGAACCATTACAAGTCGATGCCCTATGCTGACGTGCCGACGTTCATTCGTGAACTTCGCGACGGCGCGCCCACCAAGGGCCGGCGGGCGCTGCTGCTGCATATCCTCACGGCCTCGCGGGGCGGCGAGGTTCGGCACGCGCGGTGGGGCCAGATCGACTTCGCCACGTGTGACTGGAACCGGCCAGCCGAGATCATGAAGGGCAAGAATGCCCCGGCCCACACTGTGACCCTCAGCAGCTATGCGATCGCTCTGCTGAACGAGATCAGGGGCGAGCGCACTCCCGCTCCAGACGAGCTAATATTCCCGGGCGAGCGCGGTACGCTGATCTCCGACATGACCATGAACAAGGTTATGAAGACCGCGAACCTTCCGTACCATCCGCATGGGTTCCGCACGTCGTTCCGAGTCTGGGCGGCAGAGAAAATGAAACATATGCCGGCAGCGGTCGCCGAGGCAGCCATATCGCACGTCGAGCGGAGTCAGGTCGTTCGAGCATACCTTCGCACGACATACATCGACGATCGGCGCGTGCTGCTGGAAGCATGGGGCAAGTTCGTGACTGGCGCCGAGAATGGGTGAGAATTGGCCCGATCCGTCGATCTGGGTGTCAGATCTCCTGCATCAGCTAAAGGGGCTGGACGCGGTTTTCCTCACCTATGAAGGGATTAAGTCCAAGCGTCTGAAGTTGACCCAAGACGATATGGATCGTCGCGGCATCATAGAACCGGTCGAGCCCGAAATTACGCACCAATATACTCGCGCTGTGTCCCGGGTGATCGAAGCGCTGGAACTGCTTCCGCCGTTCGCTAAGGGAGAAGGCCTGATTGCGCTCAAGACCCTGCGGATGGACCTTGATACGCTGGACGAGGGAAGCAAGCCCGCGCGTCTGAAAGCGCGAACCGACACATCGGTGGGAGCGATGAACAAGGGGCGGCGGAAGGCGCGCGCGCACATTGTGTCTTATGTGCTGCTGCTGGAGGAAGTCGGTCTGGAGAATGCGGATGCGCGCGACACTGTCGTCCGAATCTTCGGTGAGCGCGGCACCACGCTTAAGGCATCGACTATCTACGGCTGGACAGATCGTGTTCGTGATGCCGCG
>Ga0160428_1000734_pt1 | contig 31563 bp, 34 predicted proteins | sample SolpanmetagenomM_FD_108198 | JGI IMG/M metagenome (GOLD analysis project Ga0160428, IMG submission 108198) | Solar panel surface microbial communities from Lawrence Berkeley National Laboratory, California, USA - M | ecosystem: Engineered > Built environment > Solar panel > Unclassified ... | reverse complement strand
GGCTCCGCATGCTGGAGTCGCCGAACTTGGGGATGACGATGGCGGCCAGCACCGCGAGGACGACGATCACGATAAGGAGCTCGACGAGCGTAAACGCCCGGCAACGCTTGAGAGACGATCTGATGTGGCGCATGGTGGGTCGGCGCCGGCCGCGCCTTCCTGCACGTCTTCCCATCTTCCCGCGTTTCTGAGCTCGGTAAACCTGCCGGGTCGCCGTTAAATCCGGATCGGACCGACGCTTCTTCGACCACAGGCCGCGGACGGGCTGCCGAGCCGCGCCGAGTTCCACGAGGCCGTCGACCGTGCGTACGCGTCGATCGACCTGCCGTTCTTCCCGTCTTCCGCCTGGGTCACGGTCGTGACGGCGACCGCGAGCGTGCGGATCGAGGCGAGCGAGCCCGAGGATCAGGCCACGGTCGCGGCGGATTGTGGACGGCGGTCGTCACCACGGCGAGCGGGTACGGGCAGGATCGTTAAAAGGTCGTCGCGCCAGGCTTCGGCGACGAACGAAACTGTTTAGAATTTAATGAGATATTTTATGGTTATAAGTTTTTTCTGGCGTAGAATGAGGCCGGCAACAACGCTGGTGTCCCATGAAACATCGATTGGTCCGATCCGCTTCGCTCCTCGTCCTCTTGGCCGCCGCCGTCTCGGCGTCGGCCGCCAACCTCGTCGTGAACGGCGGCTTCGAGACCGGCGATCTCTCCGGCTGGACCGTCGGCGGGGGCGGCGCGGTGTCAGCCTCGAGTGTCAACGGAACGGCCAGCGGCCAGTACGCCGCTTACTTCTACGGCCCCACGACCGACGATGCGACGCTGTCCCAGAGCGTCGCCACGATCGCGGGGCAGACATACCGCTTCTCGTTCGCCTACTACATCGAAGGCGCCGGAAACCCACCCTCGGCCTACGACGTCGGGATCAACGCCTACCTCGACGGCCAGTTCGTCTTCGGCACAGGCTTCAACCAGCCGACGAACGGCTTCGAGACCTTCACGCTCGACTACGTGGCGACCTCCGGCGTGACGACGATCCGGTTCAACGGAGGTACCCAGGGTCTCTATGCGGCGCTCGACGACGTGAGCCTCGACGGTCCCAGGCCTTCTCCCACGCCGGGCCCCGCCGCCGCCCTCCCGTTCGCCCTGATGGCCCTGCGCCGCCGCAAGCGCGCCTGAGGCGATCCGCCTGAACGACGAAAAGCCCCCGGCTCCTCTCTAGGGGAGCCGGGGCCTGTTCCTTCCTTGTCCGAGAAGGCCGGCACGGAAGCGCCCCGCGTCCTAGGCCGCCTTGAGCGGTCGGCACAAAGCCGCCAGGACCGGCTCCACGTCCTGCATGAATTCCCGCACGGCGAGGGCCACGAAAGGACCCGAGGGGGTGTCGAAGCGCTCGGCCTCCACCAGCGCCTGGAAGTTCGTGCCGTCCCGGCGCCGCGCGTAGTAGGGCTCCTCCAGGCCGTACGTCTCCTCCTCCGGACCGCCCGGCAGGAGCATCTCCCGGCAGGGCTCCCGCAGCCGACCCGGGGCCCCGGCGGTCGTGAGGTCCCGCATCGCGAGGCCCTCCAGCCCCGCCTCGTCCGCTCGGTAGAGCCTGAGCGCCCGGAGGTTCGCGTAGACGACGTCCGCGGGAGGCCCGACCACCAGGACGGCCTCGGGCAGCCGCGCGAGGGCGTGGGGTTGCCACGCGGACTCCGCCAGGGCGGCCTGGGTCGCGAGCAGGCCCTGCGTCCGGTCGGCCTGCCTCGCGAGCTCGGCCCTGAGGCGGGCGTTCTCGGCCCGGAGCTCGGCGGTGCGCTCGCGGATCTCCCGGCGCAGAGCGGCGCCGACCATCTCGGTGCGGCTCAGGGACCCCAGCTTGCCCCGGATCCGCACCCAGTAGCTGGCGACGGTGGAGGTCGCCACCCCGAGCGACTGGGCGATCAGCTCGTCCGTATGGCCCTCGACGGCGAGGTCGAACACCGCGCGCTCGCGATCGGAGAGGTACTCGATGTGGAACTCGTCGGTCTCGGGAAGGGCCATGGGACACCGGGCGGGGGCGGTCCGGACGAGGGTCCCGAACCTCCATGCGCGAGTCTACACGCACGGACGGCGTGCGAGGCGCGTCCGTCCCGCGACCTGGGCGCGCCGCTCGGGCCGGGGTCCGGCCCGAGCGGCGCGCGATCCGGACTCGTGAGGACGTCGGATCTGTGTAGCCGGATCACACCGTATCTTCGGAGCGCCTAGGACGGGGACACTATCGGGCAGGGCCGCGCCGAAGGGATGCACGGCGGAGTCTCGACGCGAAGTTCCGCGACGATCCGAAGCCGAAGCCCCGACGCCGGAAAGGCTAGTCTTTGGGCCGGGCCTCGTCGCGAACGACCCTCATGTTCTCCCTGACGTGCTGCGCGTCGTCCTGGAAGCGCTCCTCTTCCTCCACCATCAGTCGGACGGTCTCCTTCATCTCCTCCTCCGTCTTCCGCGCGGCATCGAACTCGTCCACGTTGCCAAGACGAACCGGCCGAAAAGAAGGTTTCGCACCCGCGAGGAAAGCCCCCGTCGAGGAACCTGCCGTCGTTCTCGGTCCCACCGGAAGCGGGCCTTAGGCGACCCCCAGCGACGAAAAAGAGGCCGGATCCCCATGCTAGGAGTCCGGCCCAATTGCGTCTGCTTCTCTTCTCGCCGCCTCATCGTGCGGCCTGCCTCAATGGTCGGCGCTAAAAGGGAGTTCCTCATGGCGACGAGGGATTCTTCTCGAAGATCCTAACGTCCGCGAAACGACGAAAGGCCCCCGGCTCCTCTTGAGAGAGGAGCCGGGGGCTTGTTCCTTGTGTCCTAAGGGGCTATTAGGGGATCACGCGAACGATGAACGTCGCGGTCTGGGCGGCGATCGCGACGGCGGCGACGTAGTCGATGGTCACCACCCCGTCGGCGGTGACCGTGGCGAGCGGCGATTTTGAGAGGGAAGGCATAAGCCCACGCGGAGGGCTCGCCAGCGCCAGCATCCCAACCTTCGCGCCGGGGACGTTGACCGTCGCCGACTTAAGAACCCCGACGGCCGCTAGGAGGATCGCCGGGATCTGGACGTCGAACGATCCACCGAGGATCGCGCCCGGCAGACCGAAATCGAACACCGGCGTAGCGTCCGTGTCACCCGCCTTGCGCCTGACCGTCGGAGTCGCCCCGAGCGCGAGCGTCGTCACGGTGCCGATCGAGATCGAGGGCGTCGTTCCGTCGCCCCCTTTCACTCCGTCCTTTCCATCAATGCCGTCCTTCGGCTTGGGAAGTGCGAACGCCAGCTTTTGGGCTACCCCGTCGACGCTGGTGACGTTCACCGTCGCGTCCGATCCGACGGCGCCGAGCGCGACCGTGGCGGAGAAGGTCGGCTGAACAGCGTTCTTGCCCGCCGTTCCCGCGCCAGGATTGCCGGGCGGGCCGACCACGTAGCCCGCGTCCATGGACGAGCCGTCCTTGAAGGTGACGATGAGGTGGCCGGCCTCGTTGACGCACACGCCGACGATGGACGATGGGATGTTGATAGACCGGACTCGCATGGGCTTAGAGGTACTGGTACTGGGCGCTCAGGGTCGAGTCGACCGGGGGAGGCGTGGCGAAGGTCACCGTCGTCCCGCTCGTGGTGACGTCGGTCGTGCTCTCGGGCGCGCCGCTGACGAAGAGGGTCAGGCTTCCCGGAATCGGCGCGTGGGCGAGCGTGAACGTGACGTTCACGCCGTCCACCGCTCCCACCGGGGTCTCCCCGTTCGCCCACTGCGGAAGCTTCGTCACGTAGGGGGACGTCGGGTCGGCGACGACGCACGACAGCTCGGGGGAATCGTCCAGGTCCTGCCCGGGCGAGAGAACCCGGACGTAGACCGTCCTGCCGATGTACTGGGGATCCACCTCGACCTTCGTCGTCTGATCGACGCTCGGAGCGGCGGCGAAGGTCTCACCGGCAGGATGGGCGACTGCGGGCGATCCCCGCATCCCCCGGACGAGGTTGGGCCCGATCTGGTACGCGCCGTTCCCGAGGTCGGTGGCGTCGACCACGCCGACGATCTCCTCGCCGATAAGCGCGTTCTGGGCGCCGTTGTTCACCAGCGTCAAGGTCGATGCGGGGACCGCCATCGTCGAGGCGATCTTTACTTGCAGTTCTGCGGTGCTCATGATGATCTTTGGAGGCAGGCGAGGGCGGCGTCTCGAAGGGCTTCCCAGGGCAGAAGGTGGAGGGCCTCGCAGCCGACGTCGCAAGGCGCCGAGAAGCCGCTCGCCTGGCGGAAGTGGCACCCGACGCAAGGCGTCGCCTCAGACCGGACCGCCCGGACGTTGTCGGCGTGGCCGAAGACGATGGCGGGATCGGTCGGGCCCATCGCGACGACGGCCGGAACGCCTAGCGTCGCCGCAAGGTGGGAGATTCCCGAATCGTTGCCCAGGACGAGGGCGGCGCGCTCCATGAGGGCGAGGACGTGCGTCCAGCCGAAGCCGAATGCGTAGCGCGGAAACCGGTCCACCGCCTCCTTGTCCCGGTCGATCGCGACCACGTCGAAGCCTTCGGCCTGCAGGGCCCATGCGACCCGAAGCCACTTCTGATCCGGAAGGGTCCGGGTCGTGAAGTTCGCGCGCGGGGCCACGACGACGGTCCTCGCGTCCGACATCGCTTCCCCCCACCGCCTCGCCTTCTTGGGCAGGGCGAGCAGCCGGGGGCGCGCGGGAGGATAGTCCCATCCGTGGGTCCTCTGCCATCTCAGCGTGCGTGGCGAGCGGTCTTCGCTCGTCCTAAGCTCCTCCTGGTAGGCGGTCGAGTCGGTACCCGTCGCCAGTCGGTCGGGCGAGACCCCCTGCGCCCGCGCGAGACCGAAGGCGCGGACCACGTCGCCGTAGCCCGCGATCGGGACGGTCTCCCCTTGCCGCCTTGCCCCCTCGGCGATCCAGAGGGCGACGGCGAGATCCCCCACGCCCCCGAGCCGCGCGTCGATGGTGCGGACGTTCCTACTGTCCGGCATTCACGCCCGTCCCCGGCGCCGGAGTGAACGTGCCGGTGTTGGCTCCTACGCCCGTCTGGGTGAGCGTTCCGGTTCCCGTCTGTGGGCCCGTAGCCGTCGGAGGGCCACCGGCCGTCGCGGTCGCCGTGCCGGTTCCGGGGCCTGTCGCCGTGCCCGTGCCCATTCCTGCGCCGCCTCCGAACGGCGTCGCGGTCGCCTGGGTCGAGGGGTCGCTCTCTCCGACGACGTTGATGCCCGTCACGACGAAGTAGTAGGCGGTTCCGTTCACGAGACCGGCGATCGTCGTGGACGTGCCGCTCACGGCCAGGGTCGATCCGTACGGCCCCCCGGCGACCGTCCCGTATCTCACCCGGTAGCTCGTCGCCCCGGCCGCCGCGCCCCAGCTCAGCGAGACCGAGGCGTTCCCAGCGGTGGCAGAGATCGGCGTCGGAACGGCGATCGGGACCGCGCTCGCCTCCGACGAGTTCGCGCTCGTGCCGCCCGATCCGACGGCGGCCACCGCGTAGAAGTAGGTCGTACCGTCGCTCCGGCCGGTGTCCGTGTAGGAGGGGCTGGTGAGCCCCGTCGCCACGGTCGACGGATAGGACCCGCTGACCGTGCCGCGCTTGAGGGTGTAGGAGGTCGCGCCGGAGACCGCGTTCCAGGCGATATCCACCCTCGAGGTGCGACCGAACGCCGTCAGGCCGGTCGGCGCGGACGGAGCGGGTGGGGGCGTCACCGGGGCCGTGGGCGTCGCGCTCGCCTGGCTGGAGTCGGGGCCTTCCCCGGCCGTGTTGGACGCGGAGACGACGTACCAGTAGGTCGTGCCGTTCGTGCGCCCGGAGTCGATCCAAGAGGGCGACGTGAGGCCGCTCTGGACGGTCGTGTACGGCCCGCCCGAGACGGTCGCGCGCTTGACGCTGTAGCTCGTCGCCCCGCTCGCCGCGCCCCAGGCGAGCGAGACCTGGGCGTCGCCCGCCGTCGCCGCCAGTCCGGTCGGAGCGGAGGGAACGGTCGGCGTCGTGCCCGTCCCCGCCAGAGCGGCCGTCAGGACGCCGAACGTCGAGGCGTCGGTGACGTAGGGACCGTCCGCCCACTCGCGGCTCTCGGAGCCGGGCGGGTCGAAGGTGAAGACCACCTGGCCGCCGAGCCATCCTTCGGGCCCGTTCGCGAAGACGTAGAAGCCGGGATAGGTGGCGAAGTCGGTCGAGAGGTCGGTCGCGGGCGAGCGCACGTCGAACGCCGTCGGGACGATCGCCCCGTCGTCGGGCTTGGCCGCGATGGTGGTGGACGCCGACTCGTAGCGACGCGTGACCTCGATCGCGTCGCGCGCCAGCTTCACCTTGATCTGGTTCTGCACGAACGCCGTTCCCGTGATGCGGAAGCGGGTCGCCCTGCCTCGGTAGGGGATGGTGACGGGGTCGGTTCCCACGACCGAGGAGTAGTCCCCCAAAAGCGAAACACCGAACGTGCCGCCCGCCTCCAGCCATTCCGTGTCGAGCAGCCGCCCCGCCACCCTGGCCGCCTCGACCGGCGTCATGACGAGGTCGGTCGCCATGTCGGTCGGGTTGTCGGTCTGGTGGTCGTTTCGGAACGCCGACTGGTACGACTGGCGGAAGCCCGCCGCGGCGTCGTAGTAGCCCAGCCGGAAGGAGGAATGGAGCTCGGATGGATCGACGAGGATCTGCTCGTCCAAAGGCTGGACGGTCTCGCCTTCGAGCGTGCCGCCGAGGGCGGATCTCGGCACGTCCACCGTCACGGCGCCGCCCCGCCTCACCGCCCGCACGACGCCATCGATCGACACGAGGTCGTAGCCCTTGATCGCGAGCGGCGAGCCGATGAGGTCCTGGCCCGACTGGCGCGAGGTCTGCCGGTAGCCCGTCAGGGTGTCGGCGACGTCCGAGAAGTCGTAGGAGCCCTCGGGCATTCCCGAGAGGCCGCAGGCGTCGCCCAGAAGGTCCCGCAGGTAGCAGGTATCCGCCCAGCGCCATTCGACGCTGACGTTCTGCGGGACGACGTTCCCGATGTCGAAGAGGTCCACGTCGTCCGCGAGGCCGTAGGCGCCGCCGCGCATCGCGGGGGTGTTCGCGATCCCGTCGTGGGCCACCATCACCGAGTCGGCGGCCATCGTGAAGGTGGATTCCGTCTCGTCCGGATGGAACACGAGGTTCATGTTCTTCGACGTCGAGACCTTCTGCCACCACGAGTTCGACCCGCTGGGAGGCGTATGGCCCAGGTTGGCGTCCCCGACGCTGGCGTACGTCTTTCCGGATCGGGTGACGTGGTCGCCGTAGGCGTAGGTGACGGTCGAGGACCAGGGCGCGATCGGCGCCGCGCTGGGGCTCTGCCACACGATCTTGTCGGCCATCCAGACCCGGTCGACCACGATGCGCCGCTCCACCTGCCGCCCGTCGTCGAAGGTCAGTCCGGTCTCAAGGATGTAGAAGGCGAACGTGGCCCGGTAGTGCGCCACGTTCTGGGCGCCTTTGCCCTTGCGCTTCTTCTGGGTGTGCTTGAAGAGATAGGAGCCGTCGGCGTTCCGGACGCCCCAGAACACGAGCGCGTCGGTCCGGTGCTGCCCCCAACCGCGCGGGATGCTCGTCCCGTAGCTGACGCCTCCCCATCGCGTGTCGCGCGACTTGGCGGCGTCGGGCGGCTTCGAGACGAGCGACCCGACCACCGTGCCGATGGTCGCGCCCCACTTCGCTCCGACGCCGACGCCGCCGAAGGGCGCGCCGATAGACCCGATCGCGCCGCCGACGACCGCGCCCGCGAAGGCGAACGGAGATCCGCCCGCCACTAGCGGAGCCTCCAGGCGGCGACGACCTTGCGGCTTAGGGGCGGGTCCATGACCGTCACGACGACCTTCCGAATTCCGGTGGCGTCCCAGGCGTGGACGAGCTTCCCGCCGCCGAGATAGACGCCGAGGTGGTTCTTCATGGGGCCGTAGCGGAAGCCGAGAACGTCGCCCCGCTCCCATTCGCCCTCGACCGGATAGGCGAGGGCCTCCACGATCTCGGCCATGGGCTTCCAGTAGTCCGAGCCGCGCACGATGACGTAGGGGCGATCCTGCGGCTTTAGGCCCACCTTGCGCGCGGCGGCGATGAGCAGGCCCGCGCAGTCAAGGCCCACTTTCGGGTCTCGACCGTGGTCGGTGAAGGGGACGCCCTCTAGCTGTGTTGCGGCGCGCGCGAATCGTTCTTGGGTGCTTAGTGGCATAGTGGGTCCATGGCTGAGAGCGCGAAGACGACTTCGATCGACGATCCGGGGAAGGAAGGCGTGAAGGTCCACCCGGCTCCGGAAGGGACGCGGGTGCTGGTGACGGGGCCCGAGGGACTGACGATGGAGACCGAGGTGGACGAGAACGGAGAAACCGGCACGATCCCGGCGGAGTTCAGCCCCTCGACGATCCAGGTGCTTGTGGAAGACGAGGACTAACAGTCGCCCAGGGGGGCTATTTCGTCTGGCGTCCGACCCGGGCGATGTCGTCGGGGAGGGGGAGCTTGAAGCCCTGGTTGTTCTCGATGTTCGTCCCGCTCGGGTTGTGCGGGTTGGCGATCGTCCGGCAGGTCTCGCGACTCCGGTCGCATCCCCGGACGAGAGTGGCGACGTCGCCCGAATCGACGTCGAAGCCCGGAGGCGTCTTGAGGGTGATCCTCGCCACGTTGCCCGGAAGGCTCTCGTGGAGCTTGATGTCGTCGCCCAGGCCCGTGTTTCGGCCCGAGGTCCATTCCAAGTATCCGGAGCTGTAGTACCCGTCGCCGTGGGCGTCCCCGGAGAAGTCCACCGTGAACTCGCCCGGCACCCCCGACACGGTGCGCGAGAACGAGTAGGCGCCCTTGAGGGTCTGATGCGGGTCGCACCGCTTGTCCCAAACCTTCGCCACGTCGCAGGCAGAGGTGACCGTGCGACCGGTCGCGTTCTTGAGCCGGTAGAGGGCTTCCCTAAGCTCGATCTCCTTGTCGGCGTCCCGGATGGTCGCCTTGGTGAAGACGTAGCGGTTGTGGATCATCGCGCCGAGCTGCGGCGCGGTGGGGTCCAGCTCGTAGACCCAGGCCTGCGCGCCGCCGTAGAGACCCCCCCGAAGGTCCTCGGCGGTGATGGAGGCGCCCACCGCGTCCGACACCCCTTCGAGCGTCCTGAACGTCAGGGAGCCCGCCGACGTTCCGGTGTCGCTCTGGATGGTCGACGAGGAGACGCCGCCGACCGGCGAGTAGGAGACGCCCTCGAAGACGAAGGGAACGTTCGTGTCGGTGAGGCCGATCGTCACGCCGTCCTTTCGGACCACCTTGACGGCGAGGCAAAGGACGCGGCCCGGATCCAGAAGGCCGGGAGGGGTGGTTTTGGGCATGGTCTATTCGTTCAGAAGTTCGATAAGAGCGCTCTCGTTGTCGCCCAGGATGCTCATCGTCTCGACGCTCATCTCCTCGTCGAGGAAGCGGACCGGGACGTAGGCGAAGAAGGTCACGACGACCGCCGCGCCCGCCGGCGGCGCGGTGGCGAACGTCACCGCGCCGGTCGTCAGGGAGACGGTGAACTGCGTCCCTTCCGTCCTTGGCGACCCGGCGACGGTGACGATCGTTTGGGCCGTCGTCTGCCCCTGCGGCAAGCCCTGCGCGATCGCCTGTCCCCTCACGTTGATCGGGAGGGGCGTCCCCGTGGGCACCGGGTAGCGGATCGTGCGGACGACCGCGTTCGCCGCGTCCGCGATGGTCTTCGTGAGCTGGAACGTCTTGTTCGTGCCGTTGCCGGTCCCGATGCGCTCGTTCTGGATATAGGCGCGGTAGATGTCCCAGATGAGGAACCCCCGCTCGGTGGTCCCCCTCAGCTCGTGGAACTCCATGAGCCGGATCCACTTCTCTGCGGTGCGAGCCCGGTAGGGGATGTTGTACTCGCGGCGGGTGACGGGCCACTTGCGCACCCGCCGCTCCGACCCGCTGTCCACCTCGCCGATGGCGACCTTCCCCTTCTGCTTGGCCGTCCACCCCTCGGAACTGAGGGGGTCGAGAACCACAAGGTCGACCATCTACCGGGCCGCCTCCCAGGCCTGACGGGCGCCTTCGTAGGACGCCGTCTTGATCTGCTGGAGGCTCCTTCGGTCCACCGGCCCCGAGACCTGGATCGTCGGACTGTGGTTGAAGGTGTTGTGCGTGTCGCCGCCTTTGGATTCGTTCCGGTTGTTCGCCATGTTCGTCACGCCCTGAACGAACTCGTTCGGGAGGATGTTGCCCGCGACGCGCGGCACGAAGACCTCCGTGCCGCTGCCGTTGCCGCCGTCGCCCACGACCACCGCCTCGCCCGCGCCGACGGGGCCTCCTTTGGCGAAGTGAGGCAAAAAGGCTGGAAGAGCCCCCGCCAAGGCCGCCAGGGAGCCACCAGAGCCGGTCATTCCGGGGTCTTTGACCCCCGGTCCTTTCGGTCCGAGAACTCCAGCGACAAGGTTGGAGATCCCCGACGCGAACTTTGCGAGAACGGCCTGCCGGATGGCTTGGTCGACGTTGGAGACGAGCGCGCGCAGGAATCCCATAAAGCCGTGGTTGAGTCCGTCGGTCATGGCCCCGGTAAAGGCCTGGCCCAGAGCGTCCCCAGCCTGCCGGGCGGTCTCCTTCTGCGCCCTCATCTTGTCGGTCAGCTTCTCCAGCGCGAGGATGGCCTTGGCACTGTCCTCGTCCATCCTCTCCAGCCCGTCCGAGTCGAATCGGATGGCGGCGATGCGAGCGGCGTCGGTCTGGGGCCCCAGCTCTCCGAGCTGGCGGGATAGATCCCGCATGGCCGAACGGTAGGCCCGGATCGGCGTGGCGTCGAAGGCCTCTCCCGCCGCCTTGGCCACCTGCCGCTGACGCTCCAGGTCCAGACCGAAGTCGCCGGTGGTCTTCAGCCCGCCGACCTGTTCCTTGACGTAATGGGTCCGGCGCGCCGCGAGGGAAGTCGCGCCTCCCTCGTCCCTCTTGTCGGCGTTGGATCGCATGATCCCCTCGAACTCCTCGATCGACCTTCGCGACGCCTCCAGGGCCTTCTCGGCGCGCTTGGATCTCAAGTCCCGCGCCATGTCGCTCCCGTCATCGAAACCGGCGTCACGAGGGTCGACTTCCGCCGCCCGCTGATCCTTGACCGCCTTGGCCTGCTGGGCGATGGCCGACTGGATCGCCTTGCCCGCCTTGCCGAGAACCTTGGGGATGTCCGCGAACGGAACCCCGTAGGCGGCCAGCGAGAGCGTGTCCTCGTCGGTGCCGAGCTTGGTGGCGAGAACCGCGCGCGACGCCTCGTTCGCGGCCCTTTTGGCGGCCTGCATCAGATCCGCGACCTCCTTTGCGCGATCCTTCGCCTTGTCGGCGGCGTCCTCCCTCGCCTTCAGCGCCTTCTCGCCCCTCTCGACCGCGAGTTGCAGAGCGAGGTTGCGCCGCGCCGCCGCGACGATCGAGGAGTCGGACGCGCCGCCCGCGCCGGGAAGCGTGTAGGCGGTCGCGTGCGCCGCGTCGTATATCGGCATGGTGCGGACCCGGCCGCCCGACGAGGCCCGGACCGTGCCGTCGCCCATCGCGATTCCGGCGTGATAGCCCTGGCCGTCCGCGTCCTTGATCGCGCCGTACCGCCTGCCCTTCCATATGATGACGTCGCCGGCCTTCGCCTCGGAAGCGGGGTGGGGCACGGCGCCGCTGGCGACCATGCTGTCCCGAAGGCCTTTCGCGCTCGCGCTCCCGGGAACCTTCGCCCCAGCCGCCTTCATGACCGCGCTGGCGAAGTAGGCGCAGGACGCCTGGCCCGCCGGGGTTTTGATGGCGTCCCCAGCGTGCTTGACGATCTCGGCGCCAAGATCCGCGCCGCTCTTCCCGGCGGCGCCCTTCATGCCCGAAAGCCCGTCGAGGTGCCGCTTCGCGATGTCGTAGGCCATCGACGCCGACTCGGGCGCGTCCGGACCCAACGCGAGAGACTTCTTGAGCTGGTACTGCTGCTCGCGGTACTGGTCGAGGGGATCGGTCTCCTTCGCCTTCCGGCCTTTGCGCTCCTTGTCCGCTCCCAGTCCGGCGAGGATGCCCGCCGCCCGTCGTGAGGCCTCCTGGTCCTGCTGCGCCTGTCGAGCAGCCGCGGCGTGTGCGTTCTTCGCTTTCTCGGCCTCGGCCTTGGCATGAGAGTTGAGAACCGAGTCGCGGTACTGGCGGTCCATCGCCATCCGCTTCTCGGAGGCGATCGCCTCCTTAGCCGTCGCGACGTCGAAGCCGATGTACCTGCCGCCTGGGTTGGTTCCGGCATAGGCCATCGTCTCCTTCTCGCCGTGGGCGTTGTAGAAGGCCCGCGCCTTCTTCCTCGCTTCGAACTGGAGTTTGTCGTAGCCTTTCGCGTTGTCGGCGCGAGCCTGTGCGACGGAATCCTCGAAGTCGTCTCCGATCTTCTTCATGAGGAACGTCACGACGATGGGCGCCGCCGCGAGGGCGACGATCCCGCCGATCGACGTGGCGAGACCGCCCACCGCCGCTGTGGCCGTGGTGGCGCTGGTCGCCGTCGCGACGTTCGCCGCCGCCATCGCCGTCTGTGAGGCGACGTAGGCGGTCCGAAGGCCCATCACCGCTCGGATGCCGTTGGCGAACGTCGTTCCGACCTTGACCACTGGCCCCATCGCGGCGGCGTAGAGTCCCCACCTGACGATGTTCGAACGGGTCTGCGCGTCGAGCGAGTTGAACCACCTCGTCGCGTCCCGGACCACGCCGATTACGTCTCGAGCGGCGGGCACCAGTTCGTTTCCGAGTGCGATGGCGGCTCGTGCGGCCTCCTGCTTCATCTTGTCCGTCTCGAACCCGAGACTCTTCTGTTGCTCGGCGTTGGCCTTCGCGGCGGCACCCGCGCCCTCGGAAGCCCGCTTCGTGCCCTCCAGCGCGATGGCATAGGCCTTTCCTCCGTCGTTGACCGTGGCGAGGAGGCCCTTCATGCCGCGAAGCTCGGGCATGAGCTGGATGAGGGCCTGCTTGTTCCCGCCGGTCTTCTCCGAGACCTCCTTGAGCCATCCCGCGAGGCCCTTGCTCTGGAGCGCGTTGATCCCGTACTCGATTCCCAGCGCGTGCATCACCTCAGCCGCGTCTTTGCTCGGCTTGATGATGTGCGTCATCATGTTGTTGTAGGAGGTGGCCGCCTCGGCTGCGGAATTCCCCTGGTTGGTCATGACCACGAACCCGGCCATAAGCTCCTGGAGACTGACGCCCGCAGCGGCGGCCGTAGGTAGCACCGGCCCCAGGCTGGTCGCGAGGGCCTCGAAGCTGTTCGCGCCGAGATCGACCTCGGTGAAGAGAACGTCCATCGCCTCCTTCGAGTCCTTGACCCCCTTGACGTGGGAGTTCAGGACCGCGCCGAGAGCCGCCGCCGAGGTGAGGGTGGTGGTCATGCCCGCGGACGCGCCGATAGCCGATTGCCGCAAGACGTCCATAGCCTCGGCGCCCTTGAAACCTCTCCCCTGGACGTCGTACAGACCTTCCGCGAGGTCGGAGGGCATCTGGCGAATCCTGGGGTCGTCCACCAGCCCGAGAACCGATTTCTCCAGGTCCCTGAAGCCCGACTCCGAGAGCTTCGCCAGCGAGTTGACGTTCCGCATGGCGGTGTCGAAGTCGCCCGCGAACTTGAGGCTCGCCGCGTCGGCCAGGAGGATCGGCGTGGTGACGTAGTTCGTCAGAGAACGCCCTACGGAGTTGCCCGCCCCGATCGCCTTGCCCGCGAAGTTGCCTCCAGGCGTTCCAGCCGCGCCCCCACGTCCCCCTGTCGGGACCGAGGGGAAGCCGGTCGCCTTCGTCGCCGCGAGTTCGGCGTTCAGTGCCGCCATCTGGGCGGTAAGAGCAGCGACCCGCGCCTCCATCGCTGAGGCCGCAGTCGCTCCGGCGTCGAGCTTGGTCGCAATGCTCATCGACGCCTGGGCGTTCAGCGTGCGGTTCAGGCCCATGACCTCGCTCTTGAGCGCGGCCATCTCGACCTTCATCCTCGTCGCGGAGCCGCCCGTCTTGACGAACTCGGTCGAGGCGGAGCGAGCGGAGGCGACCGCAAGGGTCAACGCGGCCTCGACAGTGCCAGCTTCGCGCGACGCCACAACGAAGGCGGTGGCCGCCGCCTCCGAGGCCTTCGCGGAGTCGAGCGCGACCCGTGTGTAGGTCGCGGCCTGGACCGACGCGGCTTCGTATGCTGCTCCCGACGTGCCGATGCCCGATGCGAGGTGTAGGAAGGCCTCCGCCGTCTCTTCGGCGGTGACGGCGGTCTTCACGAGGTTCTGTCGAACGCTCAGATTGGCCTTGTCGAAGCCGGTGGTATCGCCTCGAAAGGCGACGAGAAGTTCTGCTACGGTGACAGCGGACATGAGTGTTCGGTGAAAACGACGAGAGGGCGACCTTCATAGCGAAGGTCGCCCTCTGGGTGAGGTCGGTGCGATTTGGGCGGCTAGAGGTTCGTCTTGAGCTTCGCCAGATCCAGGGATACGTCTCGGACCCCGTTCGGCATCACGACACGCAGAAAAATACTTTTGGTGTTCTTGGTGATGTATGGCTTGCCATCTGGCGCGAAGTACGGGAAGACCAAACCGTAGATCGCGCTGTACGCGTCGTAGCCATGAGTCTGGTTCGTCGTGTAGGTGACCGTCGAGGAGTAGGTTCGGCCACCTGAAGAAACAGATGAGGTCGACGTATCGGTGATCGGGACGCTTACGCTCCCATTCAGCGTGCTGGACTCGCCTTCCAGAGTGTCTTTGAGCTTGATCTTACGATCGTCGATCATGAGGACGAAGTCGGATGCCCGAACGTCCTTTTGGTTCGCGCGGCGATTGATGTCTCCGTTGTAGTCGCTCAGGCCTGGCCAGGCGTTCAGTTGGATGGCGAAGGCGATCGTTCGATCAGCCGAGTTCCGGTGAGTGGCTACGTCCTCAACGACAGCTTTGCCCTCGCTTTCATAGGTTTCGAATCGACGCCCGGACTGGAACCCTGCCAACTCCATCTTCGCGAATGGGGGGAACGGTATCACGCACGATGCGCGCCAACGTTCCCCCGTAGGTGATCGGACTCGTCCCATGTCGGTACGTAGGAAGTCGAGAAGATTATCGAGGTTTCCCTTTTTCTTCTTGCCCTCTTCCCATCCCTTCATCCAGGCTTTTTGAAGAAGAGCCTGGTCGACAGACCAGATCGGAGCTGCATCGGCGTCGTCGTAGACGACCTGATGCGAGTGAGCGAGGAAGGCGCCTATGAGGAGCGATAACATCGCGCAAATATTAGCGCCGATCCAATCCTCTTGAACTCTAAAGTGCCTACTTTGCGCTCTTTTCCTTGCTGAAGGCCGTCCGCTCCGCCTTCGTGAAAAGGCTCCTCGGTCGTACCGAGGTCGCCGTTCGCTTCGCCCCCGACATGGCGAGGGGCCCGTGGCGACCCTGAGCGCAGGAAGGAACAAGCGCTCTCCTTATCACAGGTACGCCGCCGCATGGATGGTCAGGAAGCCTTGGCTCGCGAATGGCGGCTCTGCTTCGGCTCAGTACCGGGCTCGCCGGTGTAGCCGGTGATCGCGTAGGCGTAGGTCTCATGAGCCGCACTGTCGGAGATCGACGCCGTGCCTCCGAGGTAGGTCGTGCTATAGAGGAAGCCATCTTCCAGAAGCGAGACCGCCAGATCCGCCTCGCCCTCCTTGGTCGTGCCGGTCACGGCCACTGCGAGCGCGGCCTCTGCGCTGCCTACGGTTTTGCCAGCGAGGGGGAATGGCTCGGAGTACCATCCGGGTACGGAGAGGCTGCCCGTCACCGTGCCAACGTCCGTCGAAGAGTCGTCGAAGACGACCGTCAGTTCCATGGTGCCCGGCTGCCAAAGAACCGGGGGCATGCCGTCAAGCAGGGAGATATTGAAGGTGTAGTTGGAGGTGTTGGCCATGGTGCTCGTTCTTTTAAGTTCGACCGCGCAGGATATTACGGGGCCACGCTAACAGTGAGGGTGTACTTGAGAGCGTTGGTGACGGGATCTCCGCCAGTCTGAACGACGTCGCACGCAAGTCCGCTATGGCTGAACACCTTCACATACGGGGTGGCGGGGACGCCTCCCGCCCCCGCGTCGATTACGAGGCTGGAGACCGACTCGCCGACCGCTCCATCCTGGAGATCGTACAGCGTAAAGAACACGTCGCCGTCGCCGTCCCAGATGCCGACCACGATCGGAGCGACGCTAACAGGCCCGTTCACGAGCAGCGAACCGCCGTAGGTCGTGTTGCTCTCGTTGCTATCGAAGCGGACACCAAGGTTCAACCCTGGGCTAACGAGGGTCAACTCGCAGGTGAAAAGATTGGCAGGTGCTTTGATAGGATAGTGCATCGTTGATCTTATCATACATTACTCCCAATCACTGACACGTCCGGATGACGTCCACCATCGCCCATCTATGAGATCAATTGCGCGACGCCAGGTTGTAATCGTAGGGTTAAACATCTTAAGGGTGGAAGAGGCTAAGTTCCGGCCTTCTCTTTGTCGAACGCGGATTGAGCTCCATTTCGATGGAAAGGGCGATGAACCCCTAACGAACGTTCATCACCTTTTTGCACAATGCGTGCGAAACGATTGGCTCAATCCCTAGGCTTCTCAGTGTCTAACAGACGCCGACCCATTCGCAGATCGCCTCGACGACCTTTCCAACTCCTCCTGAGACCACGCCGCCGAGGGTCACCGCAAACGCCAGAGCGGCTTCGAGCGAGACCCCCGCGATGCCGGCCAAGGCGATGACGATAGAGGAGCCCACGGTCAGGTAGGAGAGGGCCGCCGCCCCGGCGGCGACGATCAAGCCCGCGACCGCGTACGAGGAGACTTTGCAGGCCGCGCACTTGAGACTCGGGAAGTCCACTTCAGTAAGCTTCTCGCCTCCGAGTACACGCGTGAAGTGGGCGCTGAGGCCCACCTCGTCGCTCTTGGCGAACTTGTCGAAGTCGACGAACTGGTAGGGCGAGAGCGCGTATCCCGACATGGCGAAGAACGGGGCCATGGCGTTGTAGAAGTTGCTCGTGTACGTCGGGTCGTTGCTGGTCAAGGCCCCCAAGAGGAGCTGCTCGGCGACGAAGGCCATCTGGCACTGGTAACCAGGGTTGGGCGAAGGAGTGGAGGTCTGTTGGTCTGACATGTTGTCTCTGGGTTCGGGACGGATATTGGCGAAGGCCGATCCGAAGGCGTCTTCCTATCGAACGCGCATGGAACGCGTCTTGCGCATCGGTCGTGGAAGGGCGGGGAAAGATATCCCAGCCCTTGCCGACTCAGGGCGCCTCAGTTAGAGGGCGTAACGAGGAGATCGACCTCGCCTTGGCTCGAGTTGTAGACGGTGTAAGCCGTCGTGATGCCGACGTCCGTGTGGGGGAACTCCGTGATCGTTGACGTCGTGCCGTTGTTGGTGATCTTGGCCGAAGGGGTACCGGATCCGCTCGAGTACGCCGTCGTGCAAGAAGCGATCGTTCCTGCCGGATAGGGAGCGCTGCCGCCGGATTCGATGTTGGTTGGGCTGTAGGTTGAATCTGCCATGTTGCTCATACTGAAGCGTCGTTTAATCGCTTCTGTAACAGATATTACGACAGTTTTTCCGACAACGAAGGCACTAATTAATAAATTTTTTTAGATAGTACTTTTGTTCCCTTACCTATGTAACTAGGCGTCATGTCGTTTTACTTGCCGTCCTTTTCCTTGCTGAACGCCGCCTGCGCCGCGTTCTCGGCCGAGGCGAGAGCGTCGGCCATCGCGGTGACCGCGCGGCCCATCCCCGGCGAATAGCTCATGTCCATCAGCTCCCAGAGCGTGACCGCGCCTTTCATCTCGCGGGCACGCCAGAAGTAGCGGACCCAGCCCGGGAGGAAGCACCATAGCCTTTCCTCCGGGCCGGTGTAGTCAGGAAGCCTAGACTCCTTCAGTCGGCGGTAGATCCACTCCTGAAGGGCTAGGCGCTCGCTTCCCCCACGAAGGGCTCTTCCTGGACCGTCTGGAAGATCTCTTCGAGCGTGGTCGTCCCGAGAGGACCGTCGTAGAGCCCGTCGAAGTCGAGCGGAAGCGCCCTGTTGTCAGGGCCGACGATGTTCCACTCGACGAACCTGCTCTCGATCCGCTTGCAGACGATCCGCCGCCGGTCGAAGGTCACCGCCACGTTTAGCGCGTCCATGGAGGCCGTGGCCCTAGCGAGTTCCGCCTCTCGGGCCTGCTTCTCGTCCGGGTTGTCGGTCGACGTCGCCAGAAGGGCCTGCGCGGCCCGGGTGCCGCGCTGGGCGGTGAGGCGCGCGCGTCCGATCTCCTTGTCCACGGTGGAATCGTCCTCGAGCCTCTCAGTGACGCGGACGACGTTGCCGCGCACCTTCACCTCCACGGTGCGCTGTCCGTCCACACGGAGCTGGGCGAAGTTGACGAGGTTGGGGGCGGGGGTGGTCTTGCTCATCTTAGTTGGTGGCGTAGCTTGGGATTTCGTTGACGATTAGAGTGGACATAGGATCGGGAAAAGGGGCGAGGGCCGCGACTCCGGTCTGGAGTCGCGGCCCTCGCGGGAGAGTTTCGGGGTGGGCTTGCTTCAAGTGCGTCGGCGAACTCTCTGCATCGCGTCCTCTTCGCTTCTGCCGGGTAGGTAGTCCGCACAAGGGAGGAGGAGCCATTCGAAAGGCGTCGTCGTGGCGACGAGCGAGACCGGATCGCCCACGTTATAGCTCCCGTTCGCATCCCCCCACCAGAGGTTGGGGCTGGAGTTGCTCTGAATCGCATAGGACAGGTAGGCCGGACCAGTGGCAATGAGGCCGAAGGTGTCGAAGTTAGTTGATCGAAAGGCAAACTCCACCATGCTGAGAGGAGCGGCAGCGTTGCCGTTGGCCGACATAGCGTTCCCCGTGGCGAGGTTCACGAGAGCGAATCCCCAGTTGTTTGAGGAGCCTCCTGTGTTCTCCTGTGGCACCAGCTGCCACGCTTGGTTGTCGGGTACAGGATTTGACCAGTCATAATCCTGCAACGTAAGCTCCGTATTGGACGAGCCGTTATAGGTGACAGCCTGCCCAGCAGCGGGTGAGTACGCGAGGATCACGAAGCGATTGTCGAAGCCATTGCTCATAATTCTTCCTTGCTCGATGGAGGTCCGCTGACGGCACCCACCTTGAGACGTTCCTATTTTAAAACATCAGTTTACGTTTTTTGGTACAAGAACTTAAATATTCCTGGCGTTTGGCCCTTATCGTGAGGTGGACCTTGCGCCTTGATGAACCCAAGAAGCTCTGCTAGGATCGTCTGTGCCACAAAACGGTTTGGCTGGGCTCAGGATTTTGTGGCTTTCCGGCCCTTTAAGTCACTGGGCCCGTGGATGCTGACGCTCCCTGTATTCAGTTCGTCGCGTACGACGCCAGTTCATTAACCAAAGAGATCCTCAACATTTGTCCTGAGGCGATGTTGTAGAGGGCGCGGAAGTCGATCTTCACCGACCGGACGTTGTCGCTGTCGGTGTTGTCCGGCCACTTCGCCTGACCGTCCATGTCGATCGTCATCGACCGCTTATAGGCCGTCGCGCCGATCTGGGCTCCGGTGGACAGGAGCCGCGCGCAAAGCCGCTGGCCGGAACGCGCGGCGCTGAGGAAGGTCCGCACCGGATCGACCAGGGCCATCTCCAGCTCCATGGTGTCCACGATGTCCTTACCGTCCTTCTGGTTGTAGGTGAAGGCGCCGGGCGAGCAGCCCTGGATCCACTTCCGGACGTACCGCTCGCCGATCGTGACGTTGGAGCTCCAGTTGTCCGTCATCACGATCGGGGCGTTCTCCATGGCCGTCCAGGTCGGCGCGACCTTCACGCACCAGGACTGGGCTCCGCACCGCGCCACCGGATTGATCTTGAAGCCGCCGGGGTTGGTGACCGCGACGGTGACCGTCGGGGCGGTGCCGCCCACGAGCGTGCTCTGGTTCCCGGCGTCCGTGTAGTCGGGCACGAGGGGCGCGAGCCGCTTGCCGGTCGGGCTGGTGATCGTCCAGGCTCCCGCGCTGCCCGCGACGGTCGCGTTGGCGTAGTCGTTGCCGAGCAGCCGCACCGCCGTCTGGACCGCGCTGGCGACGTCGGTCGTGTTGACGATCCCCGACGCCTTGGTGTGGTCGAGCAGGACGAACGTGCCGCTCGTCGGGTTGCCGTTCACGCTGACCACCTGGACCGCGCTGACGCCTGAGGACAGCGTGGGCATATCCGCGTCCCCGGTGAGGTTCAGCTTGCCCGCGATGAACGCGCTGGAGGCGGTCGGCAGCTTGCCGGGGTCGGCGCTCAGCTTGAAGCCGTTGAAGATCAGGTCCATCATGGCCTGGGCGATCTCGCCTGCCTCGGTGGGGGTCTGCGCGCTGTAGGCGGGCGCGATCGCCTGGGTGAAGACGTCGAACTCGAAGTCGTGCTTGTAGACGCCCGGCGCGAGGGTCGTGACCTTCTCGCCGCCGAAGACGGAGTAGAGCACGTAGCCCGTGTCGAGGGTGTCGAGGTTGAGGGTCACGTCGCCGTTGGAGACGTCGTAGATGAGGTTCGAGTCGGTCTGGTAGCCGAAGCCTGCCGTGCCGCTCTCCTCCCACTGCTGGTCGGGCTTGGGCTTGAAACCCTTGTCCGCGATGCAGCCGAGCATCCGGAACACGTCGGAACGGACGCCCACGCCGGTCTGGAGACCGAAGCGGGGAGAGACGAGGGATTCGAGGGGGAGACTCATGGTCGTGGTTCGGATGCGTTCGATGAGGACGGAGTAGCCGCCCTGGTCGTCGGAGAAGTCGCCCAGCCCGTCGTTGACGACGAACCAGAGCCGGTAGAAGAGGTTCGGTTCGGTCGCGCCGAGCCCGGTCTCCGCGTCGTAGGTCCCTCGCCGCAAGGGCGAGAGACACCCGGACGTCGCGGCGAAGGGCGGCGTCTGCCCGTCTGGCAGGATGAGCATCGCGAGAGACAGAGGCGGGCGCCCGCTCGCCACCAGGGCCGAACCGGGCCAAGCGTCGGCCTGCAGGACCGCCCCGGGCTCGTAGAGGTGGACCTCGGGAAAGTCCGAGGGGTACGCGCCCTCGGGGAGCGCGTACGAGTAGGAGAAGGTCTCCCCGCCGCTCACGTAGAACGTCGCGTTCACCCCCAGGAGGGCGAGGGTCCGGTTCGTGCCGCTCGTGAGCGAGTTGAAGCCCCGCGCGTCCCAACCCAGAGAGGAGGCGTTCGCCGCCGTCCACGTCCGACCGAACGTCTCGCCGGGACCGCCGAGGGTCACGGTCGACGATCCGCCCGCGACGGGGACGACGCCGGTCGAGCCGATCTGCGAGACCCCGAACGTCGCGTCGAACACGGCGGTGAGATCGCCGTCCGCGATCGGCGCGTCCGTCGCCACGGCGCTCGTGTCGGCTTGGTTTGCCCCCTCGGCGACGGGCGCGTTCGTCTTCCTCAAGGCGACCTGGTCGAGGTAGGTCGTTCCGGTCGCGGCGGGGCTTACGGCGAGATAGAGCTGGGTGGCGGCGTCGGTCATCGCCCGCTTGATCGGGTGGTCGATCTCCTGCCAGTCGCCCGTCGCCGTGTAGGAGATCGGCGGGTCGGCGGCTCCGTTCATCGACCCGCCGTACTGCGTCACGATGGCGATTCCAGACCCCGACGGAGCCTTGACGCGGACCCTTACCGTCGAGTTCGCGGGATAGGCCGAATTCGCGGGGGCGTCGAACTGGCCGAGCTGGAAGTCCGCCCCGTTCCCTTGCGCCCCGCTGGCGAGGAAGTAGCAGTAGGCCGCGTCGACCCCCTTGAGGGCAGGGTTGACGGTGGGCTGAAAGGCGGGGTTCTGGGTGTATCCCGTGGCGATCGGCGTGTCCGTCGAGCCGACGACCGAGTGCCACACGGGCAGTCCGGGAGCGGTGTTCTCGTAGCCGTAGGTCGGGGTGTAGCCGGTGAACGACCCGCCCGACGACTCCGCCGACGCGCTCAGGATGAAGTCGAGCTGGACCCCGGTGACCGTCGCGCCGTCCGGGATCGTGCCCCCGGTCGCTTGAGAGGCGGCGGCGGGCCTGAGCCAGTACGAGGTCTTCGTCGGAGGCAACGACGCGCTCGCGAGGCCGGGGCCGCCCGATGTGATCGCCCACGGCACGTCGCCGGGCTGCGACTGGGTACAGCCGAAGTTCCAGCTTCGATCGTGGTCCGGGAGAGAATCGCCCCCGCCGCTCGAGGTCCTTTTCCAGCGTACGGACCCGCCCGCTACGACGCGGACGAGCTCGCCTCGCTTGAAGGTCGGTCCGATGGTCCAGGCCGCCGTCGCCGGGACGTCGAGGCTGTAGGAACCGATGATGGTGGACATGAGAGGCTACTGGACGTTCATGCGGACCCACCACCCCACCTGGACGTCGCGGGTGCCCTGGGCGGTCGGCTCGGTGATGGAGTACTCCGGGTTGCACGAGACCTCGTACTCGAAGCCGCCGTGCTGGAAGGTCCGCCCGTGGAGCAGGTCGTAGAGGCGTCTCTGCCCCATCTGCAACAGGGGTTGGCGCGGGGTCAGCTTGCCGCCGATCGTGCCGTAGACCTTGTCGGAGCCGCCCGCCTGCCGGTCGAGGCAGACCAGGACGTAGGTCGGCGAGGAGAGCGCTCGCCCCATCCTCCCGTCCTGCCGGGGCTTGTCCGTCCCGGGCGACTGACGCCAGTAACGGATGGTCGGCCTTAGAGCGCCCTCGCCCGGCTTCTCCCCCGTCACCCCGCCCGGAAACCACCGCTTGAGGAGCGGGTCGAACGAGAGCGTCTCGTAGAGGAAGGTGTCGCCGTCGCTTTCGAGATAGGGCTGTCCCGCTGCCATCTAGATCCTTCCGAGCGTCTTGCCCGCCTTGCTCAGCGCGGCCTCTGCCGCTTCCTTCCCGACCTCGGAGGCCGGTCCCATGAAGGGACGCGGATCCATGTTCGACGTGCCCGCTTCGAGCGCGAGAGCCTTCCCGGAGCCGTCGCCCGCAACCGCGTCGGCGCCGATGCCAGAGACGCCGTCCTGGTCCGTGCCGATGGTCCCGAGAAGGTCGCCCGACTGGTTCACCGGCGATTCGCCCGCAGCGGACGACCGGTTGGGCAGTCCGGGGTACTGGACGCCTGAGCCGACCTGGGTCTCGACCCGCCGCCGCGCGTCCTGAGCCGTGGCCGTGGCCCCCGCGAGCGTGACCTCCAGCGCGATCAAGGCGACCTGTTTAGGGAGAGCGTCGAGGGTCGCCGTCTCAAGCTTGATCGACAGCAACGGGGGCCTCCGCGGCGGGCTCCGTAGGCGGCTCGGACGGCGCCGGGACATCGGCAGGGATCGAGGGGGGCACGGTGGCTTTCCCCTTCTTCTTGGAGGTCGCGGGCTTTTTGGTCGCCTCGGCCTTCTTCGGTTTGGCGCCGGTGGCGGTCTCTTCGACGACCTCCTCGAAGTAGCCCTCGTTTTGGAAGGTGTCGACGTTGTCCCCGAAGTGGGAGCGATTGACGGTTACGATCGTGCCCGCTTCGAGGTTTTCCCCGTCGAGGCCGAAGTTTCGCAGAACTCTGATCTTCATGGTTGCACTGGCAGTCGGTAGGTGAGCGAGGGGAGGTACACGACGCCCTCGATGACGATGAGCGGCGTTTCGCCGCACCATGCACGGATGATCTTCATGGGGATGCTTCGCCGTCGTTCGCGCGGAGGCAGTCGCAGACGATCTCCGAGGCGTAGGATCGTCCGGTGTCGTGTCCCTGGACCACATAGGCCTCTTCACCGATGAGGATGCGGGACTCGACCGAGACGGGGGTGCCCACGGGCAAGCGGATCTCCACCCGCTGCAAGGTGGTCTGAGCCGCCTCGCCTTCGGGCGACGTGGGGTTGGATCGCGGGAATCTCACTTGGCAGGCGATGTTCTCCTGGACGTCCGGGGTGGGCTCTAGCCACCCACCCGCGCCGTTCGGCTCAGGCTCCCCGGCCGGTGGCGTCTCGATCCGACACCACTTGTCGAAGCCGCCCCCGGTGAGGCGGCCCCTAAGCCCGGTGAACCGCCGGGCGGCGGCGCTCAATCGTCCCTCCAGCGCGACTCGTACCTGCCGCGAGAGGGACCGGCGGCGTCGATGACCAGGCCGCCGACCAAAGCGGGAGTGTCGGCCACCTCGAAGAACGCGCACTCTTCGATCAGGTCCTTGGCGCGGGTCTCCCACTCCTCCTTGCTGCCGGGACCGGCGGCGAAGGTGCGGGAGACCTGTTCCGTCTTCTCGGAGAGAAGATGCCCGTTGGCGCCGCCCGTGGTCAGGGGGCGGATGAGGCGGGCGGCGACGAGCAGCCCGACCGCCTCGGCGAGCCGGTCTTTGTCGTCGCCCACCAAAGCGTCGAAGAAAGCGCCGGAATCGACCAGCCCCGCCTTGACGATCGCCGCCTTAGGAACGGAGTCCCGCAGCGCGCTCTTGATCGTTGGATCGAAGTAGGCGTTGGCGATGGCGAAAGGCCCGGTCTCCGGCGCGCTGTCCTGGAGACAGAGCCGGATCCACGGATAGACGGGGGAGAAGTCGGGCATAGGGCCTTCTCGGCCCTACCCGGCCGGTTTGAGCGCCTCCACGAGCTTCGCCTTGCTGTCGGGCATCGGGTCGATCCCCTTCAGCTTGGCGAGCTTCCCGAGCGCATCTTCCGGAAGACGCTCGAGCGTCGTCGCCGAGGCGGCGAGCACGGCGTCGATCGCCTCCATGAGCGCGGGGTTCGGATCCACGGGCGGGGGCGTCGGAGCGAGTTCGGCGGCAGAGGACTCGATCTGGGTCCGAAGATCCCCGATCTGGCCTTCGGCAGCCGCCTTTGCATCGTTCGCCTCCGCGAGATCGGTCCGGGCCGCGTCCCGCTCGCTCGTCAGGTCGACGATCGCCTGGGTGAGCGTGTCGTGGTCGCGATCGCTGACGAGCACGAAGCCCCGTTCCTTGGCGACCTCGCCAAGATCCTCGTCGGAAGGGTTGGCCCTCAGCCTCGCTTCGTTGAGATCCCCGTGAATCTTGGTGAGCTGGGTGCGGAGGGTGTCGCGCTCGGAGACCAGGGCGTCGTACGCCTCGATCGTGATGCCGGCGGGAACCTCCTCGGAGACATCGGAGGATGACCCGTGCGTCTCGCCGTCCTCGTCCCGCCACGCGCCGCCGCCGAGGCTCGGGGAACTCGGCCCCGAAACCTCCTCGATGCGCAGGTTGACGGCCTGGAACGCGACCTCCTCGGGAAGCTCGTTGAAGAGGGTCGGCACGATCGGGTCGAGGACCGCCTTGCCGACGAGCATGGGTTTCCCCGTGACCGTCCAGACGGCGATCACGCGGGGAAGCTCCCGTACCCAGTCCACCACGGGCCGTAGCCGTACGCCTCGCGGATGCGGGCGCCGATCTCCCACTCCCCCTTCGACCACGCGTCCCGACTGCCGATGTTATCGTTCAGGTCGAGGCCGTTCTCGCCGATATCGGTGCGGTAGGTGCGGATGAGCGGCTTCGCTCCGCGCGTGTAGAGCAGGAACCAGGCGTTGCCCGGAACGAGCGCCGACGCCCGGGGCTGGAGGATGCTGTTGAGCGTCGTCTTGCCCACCAGGTCGTTGCGCAGGAGGTCGGACGCCTTCACGAGGTTGCCCGCGCCGACCAGAAGGGTGTCCGGGAGCAGGCCGAAGGGATTGCCCTTGTCGTCGACCCAGTTGCCGATGATGCCGAGGGCCTTTTCCAGGTTCCCCGCCGACAGGACGTCCGTGGCGACGTTGGTCTGAAGGACGGTCTGGCCGGGCGCGTTGAGCACCCCGCCCTTGTGCTGGCCGTTGAAGAACGGCTGGCCGTCGTAGCAGATGCCCGTGCGGCCGTTCACGAGGAGGTTGACGGTCTGCTGCTCGCGGAACGGGTTCGCGCCCTCGCCGATGCGCCTGGCGTCGGCGACGAACTGTCCGGTGGCGTCGTCCTCGATGGCCTCGCGCTCGATGGTGATGAGGTCGTAGTACGTCCTGTCGGTCAGCTCGTACGGGTACTGGTTCATCCGCTCGGCCGCCATGCGGTCCTCAAGCAGCTTGAAGCCGGGGCGCGCGCCCAGCCCGCTGAACTTGTTCGTCTTCGACTTGGTCGGGACGTTGAGGGCGATCTTCGGATACAGAAGGTCGTCGGCGGGCTTGGCGCGGAAGGCCTCGCGAAGCTCGTCGCGGACCTCCGTCTTGATGAAGGCGAGTTGTGCGGCGGTGATCATGGCTTAGGCGACCCCCTTGGAGACGTCCACCCGGACGAGGCCCGCGGGGGCGAGCTGCTCGTCGTAGATGAACGTGCCGACCTTGATCGCGCCGGTAGCGGTGGCGGTCACGGTCGAGTCGTCCGCCGCGTAGGCGGGCTGGCCGTTGAGCGCGGGGGTGGGCGCTACGGCGATGGCGAAGGCGAAGGAGCCGTTGCGCTTGAGGCGGGCCTTCTTCGCGCCGGCGACGCCGTTCGAGTTGTCGACGCCGCCCTGGGCGACGCCTGCGAACAGGTCGTTGGCGTTTCCGGTTCGGGCGGGACCGACGAAGCCGGTTCCGCCCAGGTTGAACACGAGAGTGTCGTTGTAGACCTTCGTGCTGGCCGCCATGGGAAAGGCGACGAGGTCGGCGTCCTTGCGGAGACCGTCGCGGTCGATAGAGGCAGCAGCCATTTATTCGATCTCCTGGATGGACTTGAGGTACTCGGCGGCGAGAGCGTCCTGTCGCTTCTCGTCGTCGGGGGCGCGGGCGATCACCATCGCCTTCGCGGTGGCGTCGAGCTTGTCGAAGGCCCGATTCGGGTTCTCCGTCGCGTCCTTGCCGCGAGCGGTGGGGTCGGTCGGCACGGTCCGACGGCTTGCGGGCTGGGTCGGCGTCGTCTCGAACGCCTCACCCGCCTGGGCGCGGAAGGACTCGCACATCTCGACCGCCTGGTCGTAGGGGAGGTGATCGACCGACGCCGAGAAGCGAGGGCCGTTGACCTCGCCGAAGGCGACGACCGCGAGGCGGTGGGTCTCCGCGCGGGTTTTGTTCAGGAGACGTTCGCCGATAGCCGCGTGGGCCGCCATCGCGTTCAGGTCCTCGACGGAGCGGATGTTGCGCGCGCCGACCGCTCGGGAGAGCGGATCGTTGGCGAGGTGATCGGCCACCTGGGCGTCGATCGACTCGGTGATCACGCGGGAGATGTGATCCGGGTCCTCGCGCGTCGTGTTGTCGAGATTGGAGGCTACGATGCTTTTCCCGCGCGAGCGGAAGGCATCGGCCAGTCGGTTCTTCCAGTTGCTTGGCTGGTCGCTCATGGTGTTCTCTGGGGCCCCGTTGGGCCTGGGATTCTCCGCGCGAGGGCGCGCGTCGCCGCCCTCGCGGGCGGAAATCGTGGGTCGCAGCGCGAGGCTGGCGAGGAGGGCGCTCGCCTCGCGCTGAGGGTCGGTCGGAACGCCGACCTTCGGGCGCCCCGCTCGGTCGCGGATCTCGCCGTCGGAGACGTCGGGCTCGACGTCGTCCACCGTGACCGCGCTCTCCTGAAGCTCCGCCATGACCTCGTCGAAAGGCTGGATCGCGTCGATGAGGCCGAGGCGCAGGGCGTCGGGCGCGGTGAACGTCCCGCCGGTGAACGCCTCCTTGGCCTGGGCGGCGGTCAGCTTTCGGTTGCTGAGCACGACCTGGTCGAAGGCGTCGCCGAAGTACTGGATATGCCCCTCCAGCATCTTCACCGCCTCCGGGCTGACGGGAACGCCGGGCGTCCCCTGACCCTTGAGCGGTCGGCTCGCGACGAGGATCGTCCTGCGCCCTTCCTTCGCCGCCTGCTCGCTCGTGTCCTGGATCGAGTTCATCGCGCCGATCGAGCCGCAGAGGGCTAGGCGGTGGGAAACGATCCTGGAAGAGTAGACGGAGACCCAGAAGGCGGCGCTGTGACAGCCGCCCTGGATGTACGAGGTGACGTTCTTGAGCTTCGCCGCCTCACCGACGACGAGGGCGAGTTCCTCGGTGCCTTCGACGGTTCCGCCGGGACTGTTGACGAGGAGCACGATGGACTTCACGTCCTGGTCGATCGACGCCATCCGGACCGCTCGGCGGGTCAGGATCGTCGAGCAGCCGCCGAAGCTCGTGGGCTTCATCGTCATGACGCCGTTGATCGGGATCATGGCGACGCCGCCCTCGATGGCGTACATCCGGTCCTCCGGGCGAACGCGGTTGGGAACCGGGGCGGGCGCGGCGACGCGAGCTTCGTAAGCCGCCATGTGGGCCTCGTACTGGGTCTCGGTCAGGTAGGTCAGAGCGCCTTGGGCATAGCCGTTCTCGATGGCCCAAACGGCGCTGTGCATCCTCGCAAGGTCCAGCAGGTCCATCCCGGATACAGCGGCGGGGCTCACGAGCCCTCACCGTCGAGAAGGCCGACCGTCTGACCGGCTAGATCGTGGGTGCAGTTAGATTTCATAAGAGGTGTCCGTCCGAACGAGAACGGCCCCGCGTCCCAGGAGGGAGGCGGGGCCGCAGCAATATGTAAACTGAGCTATGGACGACCGCTATGGGGTCTTCGTGAACCACGCGACGGGCTCATCATCCGTGCCGAAGGGTGGGAAGATGCTCGTACGAGCGATCGACGTTCCGGGTAACCGTTTTATCGGCAAGGCGCGAATCCGAAATGGACGGATCGTAACCGCGTGGTTTCCGGTCAAGGACGCGACCAACGCCCGCATCCGGACCGTTCCATCGAAGAACCCCGAGTTCGGCGATGCGTTCCAGGAGCGCGAGTGGGCGGAAAAAGTGCTTGATCGATTCGAGCAGGGCTCCAGCGCTTAGGCGGACAAAGCCTTAGATCCCTTCGGTGCTGTGGCTTCCGTCCACCGTCGACAGGAAGCACGTGCAGTTGCCCCCGCACGGACATTCACCACGGCCGGGGGCGGTGGGCCATTCGTCGGCGGGCTTCGGGCTCTGCCCGGCGAGACTCGGACAGTCGTAGGGATGCGACTTCGACGGCTTGCAGTGCGCCGAGAGGCCGAGGTTCCAGTTCGTCGGCTCATCCCTTAGGGCGACCCGGAACGACTCGTGGGCGGTGCCCTTGACCGACGCGACGTACTTGAGGGAGCGATCGTTGACCGCCTTCTCGTTCAGCGCCGCGTCCTCGCCCTCTTCCGCCTTCTTCGTGTAGCGGCCGCTCTCCACGTCGGCCAGGAACCTTGTGAAGAATCGCTCCTGGCGATCCCAGGCGGCGAGACCGGCGGCGACGTCGTCCTCGCCGACCGCGCCGACATGGCCGGCCAGCCTTCGCCCGATCGCCCATGCTTCCGAGTGGGCGGCGCGAAGCTCCTTTCGGAAAGCCTCGGCCCATTCGCGCGAGTCCAGGTCTCCGGTGGAGAGAAGGCGCGTCAGCTCGACGACGCGGCGGTCCGTCTCCTTCCGCATGAGCCGGAAGGCGAGGAGGTAGTGGCGGCGCTCCTCTTTCGAGACCGCTTGCCCCTCGTCCGCGTCGTCGTCGTCCGGCGGTTCAGGCTCGGGCTTCGCCCGGGCGGCGAGCCACGGGAAGAGCGTCAAGCCTGAACCCGCTTGGCGGGCTCTCCCGCACGTCCGAAGCGCACCGTGGCGGCGGTTTCGCCTGTCGTGGAACCCTGGCGCGCAGCGGCATCCAGAGCGGGCCTCGCCTTCAGCTTCGCCAGATCGTACGGCGCCGAGCCGGTGACGTTCCTGGAGTAGTCCTCGGGGCCGATGAGGCCGTCGTCGTACTTGATCCGCTCGTTGCGGATCTTGATGGCCTCGGTCTGGGCCTCCACCATGTTGTCCGTCGTCCGGATCGGCTTCGTCTTGACCTTGGGCCTCGCCTTGCTCCCGATAAGACGGAAGTGGAGCGAGGCGGCTTGCCAGAGCAGCTCCGCGACGAGCCCGCGCGCGGACTCGAGCCCCGAAGCGTAGATGGCCCACTCGACCGTCGTGTAGGTCTGGGTCGATCCGTCGTTGACGCCCATAAGGGTCGGCATCGACTTGAGCGCGACGATGACGTTGTGCCGCAAGAACGCGAGGATCGGTTCCAGTCCCGCGAACCCGGCGCCGCCCTCGAGCACCTTCGTCTCGATGTTCTTGTCGTGGAGCAGGACGTCGTCGGTCCGCAGCTCGGTCGCGAGCTGTCGGGCCCGGAGGAACTGCTTGAAGGCCCACTCGTTCGCCTCCGTAGGCTTCATCTTGAGGGTCAGGACGGCGAAATTGACCGACTCCTGGAAGTCGAAGGACTGGTCGAGCCTTGGATGCCCAACGAGGTGGATCGCCCGCTTAAGGTCCGCGATCATGGCGATGTCCCCGAGACACGCGTGAAGCGCGACGCCGAGAGGAGGGCGCCCGTAAGGGTTGTCCACCATCGGGTTCATCGCGCGCCAGAAGAACGTCCGCAGGTCAAGGTCGACCCAACTGTGGCCGCTCGCTCTGTTTTGCCGTTGGCGAGGAACCAGGCTGTAATCGGCCTCCCGTCGGAAACCGACCGTGAGCGAATCGACCGGGAAGATCCCGACGAGCCCGCTTCCGGTCGGGCCAGGCACCGCCTCGAGACAAGGAAGGCCGGTCAGCATCGCCTCTTGCGTGAGCTGGCGCGCTAGGCCCGCCATGCCGCCGATCTCCGCGGGAAGGTTCTGGAAGACGGCCTTGAGCGACGCGGTCGCTTCGTCGTCGACCTCCTCGCCGTTGCCGTCGTCCACCACGGCGGAAACGCTGAGGTCGCCCGGCGCGCAGGCGAGGTTGAGGACGTTCCAAAGCTCCTTGTCGAACATCGGGTGGACGTCCGGGAGAACCTTGAGCAGACGGAGCCCGTTGCCCTCGTAGAGCCGGGCCACGCCCTCTTGCGTGCTGAGGTCGATGAGCGGGTCGACTCCGCGTCGAACCACGTTGCCGATGCCGCCTCGGGCGTACGGATCGTGTCCGCTCGGCTGAGACGTGCGGACGCCGGTCTGCAAGCGGGCAGGCATGATTGCGTTAGGGGTGGACATGGATCTATCTCGGGAGCGTCGCGCCCATCATCCGCAGATGCGCGGGGATCGTGACCGGCGTGTCCTTGGGCTTCTCGTCGGGCAGATCGATCTCGGCGACCATGTACCGCTCGGCGTCCATGCCGTGGTCGTTCTCCTTGACCGGCTGCTCGCCCTTCTTCTGTTTGTTCGAGGTGTCCCAGACGTAGCCGTCGTACTCCTGGTCCGTGCTGCAGGGCTTCTTCTTCGCCTCGAGGGCAGGATCGCGCGACACGAGCGAGTCGCGCATCGCGTACATCCCGGGCTTGCCGTTCGGCCCTTTCCTGAGCCGCGTCTTGACGTGCTGGATCCCGAGGGAGACGTTCTTCTTCGCCGCCGTCGTGACGACGCCGAGATGTCGCTCGAGCGTGGCCCGTCCCTCGGCGTCGTGGTCGCAGACGACCTTGCGCCACCTCGGTTCTCCCTTCGAGAGTTCGGCGATCTCCTTCGCCGCGTCCTCGACGAGAAGCCCCGTGTGGTAGATCTCGCGGTAGCGGACGAGCGCGCCGTCGGGATCCTCGGCCCACCACTGCGCGACGAACGGGTTGTTGAAGCCGAAGTCGACGACGAGGTAGCGCGTCCAGGAGTCCGGGACGTCGAAGCGGTCGACGAGGTTGACCGCGCGGTCGTACTCCTCGTAGACGACGCCCTCGGCCTGGACCCACTTCCCGAACCGCAGGCGCAGCCGGCGCGCGCCGGTGAGGTTGTCGAGCGTCTCGATGTAGGATCGCCCCGACGGCGTCATC
>Ga0160428_1000733_pt1 | contig 31586 bp, 30 predicted proteins | sample SolpanmetagenomM_FD_108198 | JGI IMG/M metagenome (GOLD analysis project Ga0160428, IMG submission 108198) | Solar panel surface microbial communities from Lawrence Berkeley National Laboratory, California, USA - M | ecosystem: Engineered > Built environment > Solar panel > Unclassified ... | reverse complement strand
CCGAGGGTCGGCTCCACGGCCTGCGGGAGGAACGGGACCTCTGGGCCGGGCGGGCTCGGCACCTCGCGCAGGTCATGGTGCGGGAAGCCGATGCCGTGCAGGGCATGCTGGATGCGGTTCCCCCGCGTCCCGTCTCCGACGCGCGCGCCGCCTGACCGGCACACGCGGGATCGCCGGCGGCCGAAAGGCGCGGTCCGTTCTCTTGAAAGTCTGTTCCGTTCTCCATAAAGAACGCGCCGGACGTGCCGAGTCTCCGAGGCGGCACGGAAACGGCGCAGGAGGGAACAGCCGATGGCAGCGGACTTAGCGGCGCGCACGATCGCGGCGACCAACGGCGTCGCGCAGGATACGGCCTTCGGCGCAGTCATCGCGCCGATCCATCTGTCCACCACCTTCAAGTTCCCGGCCTTCGAGCAACCCGGACCTTACGACTACTCCCGCCTCGGCAACCCGACGCGCGACCAGCTCGCCGACACGATCGCCAAGCTCGAGGGCGGCGCCCGGGCGGTCATGGTCGCCAGCGGCATGGCGGCGCTGGATCTCGCCCTGTCGAGCCTGCGCCCCGGCGATCTGCTGGTCGCACCCCACGATTGCTACGGCGGCACCCATCGCCTCCTCAGCATGCGCGGCGCCCGGGGCCACTACCGCGTGGCGTTCGTCGACCAGACCGACCCCGACGCGGTCGCCGCGGCGCTGGCCGAGGCCCCCAAGGTCGTGCTCATCGAGACCCCCAGCAATCCGCTGATGCGGGTGGTGGATGTCCGGCGCCTCACCGCGGACGCGAAGGCCGCTGGCGCGCTGGCCGTGGTGGACAACACCTTCCTGTCGCCGGCCCTGCAGCGGCCGATCGCCCTCGGGGCGGATCTCGTCGTCCACTCGACGACGAAGTTCCTCAACGGCCATTCCGACGTCATCGGCGGTGTCGTCGTCGCGGCCGACAAGGCGGTCGGCGAGGATCTCGCCGCCTGGGCGAACACGATCGGCGTTACGGGATCGCCGCTGGACGCCTACCTGACCCTCCGGGGCCTGCGCACGCTGTTCGTGCGGGTGGAGCAGCAACAGCGGAACGCCGCGGCGCTGGCGGCCTTCCTGGAGGTGCATCCGGCGGTGAGCCGCGTCCACTACCCGGGTCTGCCGTCGCATCCGGGGCACGCCCTTGCCCGGACGCAGCAGGCCGGGTTCGGCGCCATGTTGAGCTTCGAGCTTGCGGGCGGGCGCGACGCCGTGCGGCGCTTCGTCGAGGCGCTGCAGGTCTTCACGCTGGCGGAGTCGCTCGGGGGTGTCGAGAGCCTCGTGGCTCATCCGCCGACCATGACGCACGCGGCGATGGACCCGGAGGCGCGCGCCATCGCGGGCATCACCGATGGGCTGCTGCGCCTCTCGGTCGGGCTGGAGGCCGAGGAGGATCTGCTGGCGGACCTGTCCCGCGGCCTGGAGGCTCTGGGCGGCTGAGCCGGAGGCTCACGCGTCCTCGATCACCTGGAACCCCCCATCGTCCTCGATCACCGTGAACCGCGAGAGGCGCAGGGTCTGGGACCGCTCGGCCGCCTCGTCGCGACACTTGTCGACGTGGACCGCCCGGTTGACCACCTGCAGGTTCGGCGCACCCCAGTAGCCGAGCAGTTCCGGCCAAGGAGCCGCGCGGTGCTCCCGCCAGACCCGGTAGAGCGGCAGCGCGTGATCGACCTCGGCGGTGCGCAGCAACCGCTTTCCCGAGGTCGCGCAGCGGTGGCGCTGGCGAAGCTTGAGCGACCGCACCTGCGCGTGCGGCGCGATCCAGAACTTCCAGGCGGTGACGCAGGCCGCGTGCCAGCCGGCCCGGGCGTTGGGTGCGCCGCTCCCCCAGAGATCTTGGTGCCAGCCGAACCGATAGACGGGCTGGCCGCAGATGCAGCAGGCGCCGCGGCCGCGGGCGTAGGCCGGATCGCGGAAGGGTGCGGGCGGCGTTCGGAAACTCCCGGATCGCCCCTCCGCGCCGAGCTGCCACGTCCAGCCCTCCGGTGTGCCCGACCGGGCCGCCAGGGCCCGCGCGAGTTGATCCGCGCGGAGGATGTGGGCGCGCCAGTAGCTCTCGACGGCGAGCCGCGGTGTCGGTGGAATTAGCGGACGCGCCAGGGCATGCCGAAGCACGGGGGCCGGGAAGATGGGCGGCAAGGCCCGCTCCAGTCTCGCCCGGGCCTGCACGTTGCGGAGGGTTCGCCAGCTGGATGTCGTCATGCCCGGCCGGTGGTAACCCGCGGCCGCCCGGGACGCGACGGCGCCGATGCAACAGCGATCCGGTTCCGCGGCGGGCAGAGCGACGACGCCGAAATCCGTATGTGGCTGCGCCGCATTCCGGAGCCAGCCTCCGCTCAAGGTTAAGCTTGTGTTTCCCGTGAAACATCGGCCCTCCAATAGGGACGGATCGGCGCGCGCCGCGGGGCCCCGCGCCTGCCTGCCGAGCGTTCCACCGGCCCCTGCACCAAGCAGACCGCCGGGTGAGGCGGTTGCCACCTCGGCGGCGAGCGCCCAAGAGGATTGCGGCAAAGGACTTGCCGCCCCTCGCTCATCATCCGCAAAGGCTGCCTCGCCCGTGATCACCGGTCCGTGCCTCATCGTCCAGCCGATCCACGCGGCGGGCCTCGACCGGCTGCGTGCGGCGGGGTTGGAGCCGCGCCCCGCCAGCGGCACCGACGCCGAGACCCTGGCGCGCGAGGTCGCCGGATGTGTCGCCGTCATTACCCGGAACACCGGCTTTCCGGCCCAGGCCATCGCGGCGGCGCCGGATTTGCGGGTCATCGGCGTGCACGGGACCGGCACCGACCACGTGGCCAAGACGGCGGCCACCGAGGCCGGGATCGTCGTGGTCAACACGCCCGGGGCCAACGCCGTATCGGTGGCCGAGCAGACCCTGGCGCTGATCTTTGCCCTGGCGAAGGCGCTGCCGGGCGCCGACCGCTCGGTCCGGGATGGCGACGACAGCTTCAAGTTCACGGCTCGCCTCGTCGAACTCGCCGGCCTGACCCTCGGCCTCGTCGGCTTCGGGGCGATCGGGCAGGCGACCGCCCGGCTCGGCACCGCCCTGGGCCTGCGGGTGCTGGCCTACGGGCCGAGCCGCCCGGACGCCGATTTCGCCACTGCCGGCGCCCTGCGGGCCCCCTCGGTCGACGCGCTCCTGGCCGAGGCCGACATCGTTTCCCTTCACGTACCGTTGACCCCGGACACCCGCGGGCTGATCGGCCGGGACCAGCTCGCCCGGATGAAGCCGGACGCGTTCCTGATCAACACCAGTCGCGGCGGTCTCATCGACGAGGCCGCCCTGGTCGAAGCCCTGGAGACCGGCACGATCGCGGGCGCCGGTCTCGACGTCTTCGCGCAGGAGCCGCTGCCGGCAGATCACCCCCTGGCCCGCCAGGCGCGGGCGATCCTGACGCCCCATGTCGGCGGCTCCACCGGGGCGGCCCTGATCCGCACCGCCGAGACCGCCGCGGCCCGCGTGGTCGATGTGCTGGCCGGCCGGCGGCCGGGCGGGCTGGTCAATCCGGCTGTCTGGGAGCGGCGCCGCGCGCCGTGATGCCCGGAGGCGGCTTGCCGCCGCGAGCTCTGAAGGGCGCGGCCCCCCTCCCGGACCAGAGAGGAGGCCCGCGCCCGATCCCGACAGCGCGGCGCAGCAAGCCTCCCCCGTTCGGTCCTCCATCAAGCCCCTGGCGGGCACGCTCGAGATCCGTGGCGGGAATGCGCGGAGCGGTCGGACCCGCGTGAGCATCGCAGTTCGCGACGGCCGGACCTCCGCGGACGCGCGGGGCTCCTGACCGGCCCAGATCACGCGTTTCGTCCGGACCGCGACCGCCCGCCGCGCGCCGTGTCATGCAATCGTCGCAGACGGGCCGGAAAGCCACCCGCTGCATCCGAGGCCAGAGAGGGCTCCATGGACTTCCACCGCCGCTTCACGGTCCTGATGTGCGCTCCGGCCTTCGACCCGGATGACCTGGAGGGCGCGCGGGTCAACCAGATCGTGGCGGCCGTGGAGCAGCGCGGCTTCGAGGTGGTGCGCGCCCGGCGGGTGGAGGACGCCGCCATCGCGGTGCAGACCGACGCGGCGGTCGGCTGCCTCGTGGTCGACTGGGGCAAGCGCGGCCTCGACGGCAAGGCCGCCGCCCTCATCGACATGATGCGCAAGCGCGGCCTGGAGATGCCGATCGTCATCATGGTCCGCCGCAAGCGGCTGGAGGACATCCCGGTCGAGCTCCTCGACTTCATCGACGGCTACATCTTCCTCGCCGAGGAGACGCCGGAATTCATCGCCCGCGGCCTCGTCAGCCGGGTGACGCAGTACGCCCAGACCCTCAAGACGCCGTTCTTCGGCGCGCTGGTCGACTACGCCGAGAAGGGCAACCAGCTCTGGACCTGCCCGGGCCACAACGGCGGCATCTTCTACAACCGGTCGCCGATCGGCCGGATCTTCGTGGAGCACCTCGGCGAGGCGATCTTCCGCGACGATCTCGACAACTCGGTGCTCGACCTCGGCGACCTCTTGACCCACGAGGGGCCGGCGCTGAAGGCCCAGAAGGAGGCCGCCAAGATCTTCGGGGCGGAGAAGACCTACTTCGTCCTCAACGGCACCTCAGCCTCGAACAAGATCGTCCTGTCCTCCCTGGTGGCCGAGGACGACCTCGTCCTGTTCGACCGCAACAACCACAAGGCGGCCCATCACGGCGCCCTGTTCCTGGGCGGCGGCATCCCGATCTTCCTTGAGACCGACCGCAACGCCTACGGGCTGATCGGACCGATCTTCCACGAGGCCCTGGACGAGACCCGGATCCGGGAGAAGATCCGCCGCAACCCGCTGGTGACCGATCCGGAGGCGTGGCGCCGGGAGCGGCCGTTCCGCGTCGCGGTGATCGAGCAGTGCACCTACGACGGCACGATCTACGACGCCCAGGAGATCCTGGAGAAGATCGGCCACCTCTGCGACTACATCCTGTTTGACGAGGCCTGGGCGGGCTTCATGAAGTTCCACCCGCTCTACGCGCGGCGCTTCGCCATGGGGCTGACCGGCCTCGATGAGACCTCGCCCGGCATCGTCGCCACGCAATCGACCCACAAGCAGCTCGCGAGCTTCTCCCAGGCCTCGCAGATCCACACCCGGGACGGGCACATCCGCGGCCAGACCCGGCGGGTCGAGCACAAGCGGCTGAACGAGAGCTTCCTCGTCCACGCCTCGACGTCGCCCTTCTACCCGCTCTTCGCCTCCCTCGATGTCGGCGCCCAGATGATGAAGGGGCGCTCCGGCATGATCCTGTGGGACGACACGATCCGGCTCGGGATCGAGTGGCGCAAGAAGGTCCGGGCGATCCGGCGCGAGTTCGAGGAGAACGAGCGCGACCCGGCGCGGCGCTGGTTCTTCGATCCCTTCGTGCCGGACGTGACCCGGAACGCCGACGGCGCCGAGGTGCCGTGGGAGAGCGTGCCCACCGACGAGCTCGCCGCGACGCCTCGCCACTGGGAGCTGAAGCCGGGCGCCCGCTGGCACGGCTTCACCCACGTGGCGCCGGGCTACGCCATCACCGACCCGAACAAGCTGACGGTGCTGACCCCCGGCTTCGACCGGCACACGGGGGCCTACGCGGAGCACGGCGTGCCGGCCCCGATCGTGGCGCAATACCTGCGTGAGAACCGGATCGTCGCCGAGAAGAACGACCTGAACTCGCTGCTCTTCCTGCTGACCCCGGGGGTCGAATCCTCCAAGGCCGGCACGCTGATCTCGGGCCTCGTCGCCTTCAAGCGGTACCACGACGACAACGCCCCGCTGGAGGAGGCCATGCCGGAATTCGTCAACCGCCGGCCGAACCGCTACCGCGGCGTGCGCCTGCGCGACCTCTGCAGCGAGCTCCACGCCTTCCACCGGGAGGCCGGCACCTCCGCGCTGCAGCGGCGCCAGTTCGCGCCGGAACACCTGCCCGAGATGGTGATGCCGCCCAAGCGCGCCGCCCAGCTGCTGACCCGCAACAAGGTCGACTACGTGCCGATCGCCGAGGCCGAGGGGCGGATCGCCACCACGCTGATGCTGGTCTACCCGCCGGGCATCGGCACGGTGCTGCCGGGCGAGCGCCTGGACGAGCGCGCCAAGCCGATGCTCGACTATTTCAAGATGTTCGAGGCCTCGGCCAACCTGTTCCCGGGCTTCGAGGCCGAGATCCAGGGCGTCTACCGCGAGGTCGACCCGGACGGGCGGATCCGCTTCCACACCTACGTGGCGCGGGAGGGGGCCTGATGGAGATCGAGGTCGAGGCGCCCGGCCTGCTCCCGTCCCGTGCCTGCCCCGACATCGTCATCCGCGCCTCCTCGGACGCCGATGTCGAGGCGATGGTGGCGATCTACGAGCACCATATCGGCAAGGGCGTGACCGATGTCGGCGTCGCCGAGGAGGACCGGCTGCTCCCCGACGACCTGAAGCGGCGGCGCAAGACCATGCGCAAGAAGCGCCTGCCGCACTTGGTGGCCGACCGGGACGGCGCGGTGGCGGGCTACGCCTACGCGGTGCCGTTCCGGAAGCGCCCGGCCTATCGCTACACCCTCAAGCACTCGATCTACGTGCATCCCGACCACCTCCATGCCGGGATCGGCCGACGGCTCCTGCCGGCCCTGATCGAGGCCTGCGCGGCGGGCGGCTACCGCCAGATGATCGGCTACATCGACGCCGAGAACGCGGCGTCCCTGCGCCTCCACGAGGCCTGCGGGTTCGAGCGGGTCGGCTACCTGCGGGCGGTGGGCTTCAAGTACGGCCACTGGTCGGACAGCGTGATGGTCCAGCGCGCGCTGGGGACGGGGTCGGGGGACCGGCCGGGGTAGCGGGTGGCTCAGTGGCCTGAGGCGGACCGCGCCGTCGCGACGAGGTCGACCTCGACGCCGACATCGAGCGCCACCCACTGGCCCGAGGCCCAGGCCCCCTGCCCGACGCCGAACTCGGTTCGGACGAGACCGACCCGCCCGGTGGCGTGCGCCGCGCCGCCCTCGACGGCCAGGTGGAACGGCAGCGTCACGGGCCGGCTCGTGCCGCGGATCGTCAGCGTCCCGGTGGCCGCGTAGTCGCCCTGCCCCTTGTCGACGAAGCGGGTCGCCTCGAAGCGGGCCGTGCTCGACCCCTTGACGTCGAACCAGTCCTTTTGCGGCAGGGCCTCGTCGCGCTGGACGTCCCCGGTCCGCGCGCTGGCGAGGTCGACCAGCACGGTCGCGTGCCCCGCCTCGGGCTTGGCGGGGTCGAACTCCACCGCGGCCTCGAACCGCTCGAACCGCCCGGTGAACGGGACGCCGACCTGCACGCCCGAGAACCGGATCGCGCTCTTGGCCGGATCCACCGTCCACTCGGCGGCGGAGGCCGGCAGGGCCGCGCCCGGGAGCGCGCCCAGCAGCGCCCCCAACAGCACCCCAGAGAGTGCTCTCTGGGGCGCCGCGAGCCGGCCGAGGTGACGCGTGTTCATCGGGTGGGCTCCACGATCGGGGCGGTCGACGGCCGGCGCCCCGGCAGCATGCGGCGCAGCACGTCGTCGCGCAGGAGGAAATGGTGGCGCAGGGCCGCCGCCACGTGGACGGCGAGCAAAGCCGCCAGGACCCACGCCCCCAGGGCGTGGACCCGCTTGAGGATCCCCTCGGCGGCGGCGGGGTCGGGGACGAGGCCCGCCAGCGGCAGGTGCGGCCAGGGCACGATCCCGTACAGCACCGTCGGGATGTTGAACGGCGACAGCGAGACCACGGCCCAGCCGGTCAACGGCAGCCCGACGAGGAGCAGGTAGAGCAGGTGATGCGCCGCCGCGGCCGCCCGCCGCTCCCGTGCCGGCATGCCGGCCGGTTGCGGCGGCGGCCGGTGGGTCAGGCGCCAGAGGACCCGCAGGGCCGTCAGCGCCAGCACGGTGACGCCGACCGACTTGTGCCACTGGTAGAGCTGGAACTGGCGCAGCGGCGCCAGGGCCGCGTGGGTCATGGTCAGCCCGATGCCGATCAGGACGAGCACCGCGAGGGCGCTCGCCCAGTGCAGCAGGATCGCCACGGCCGAGTACCGCCGCGCGGAAACCCCGTTCGCCATGGCGGATCCTCCTGCCCGCGGCCCTTACTCCTGGCGCTCGAAGGCGCCCGCGATGGTGAGGTGCAGCTCGTCGCCGATCAGCGGGACGTAGGTCTTCACCCCGAACTCGGAGCGCTTGAGCGTGCCGGTGGCCTCGAAACCGACCGTGACCTTCTTGCTCAGCGGGTTCACGCCGGCGCCGACCAGGGTGACGTCCAGTGTCACCGGCTTGGTCACGCCATGGAGCGTCAGGTCGCCCGTCACCTTCGCGTGGTCCTTGCCGGCCGGCGTGACCTTGGTGGACACGAAGGTCATGTCGGGGAACTTGGCGGCGTCGAGCCACTGGTCGCCCTTGAGCTCGTCGGTGAGCTTGGCGCTGGTGGTCGTCACCGAGGCGACCGGGATCTTCACCGACAGCTTGGCGGAAGCCGGGTTCTTCGGCTGCAGCTCCAGCGTGCCGGACACGTCCGAGAAGCCGCCGGCATAGTTCGAGAAGCCCATGTGGGACACGCGCCAGCCGACCTGGGTGTGGCCGGGATCAACCGCGTAGGTGCCGGCCTGGATCTGCGCCGGGTCGCGGGTCGGCGGCGTCTGGGCTCGGACGGCGGTGGCGGCCGGGGCGGCGATCAGCAGGGCCAGCAGGCCGGAGGCGAGAATCGACTTCAAGGGTGTCTCCTACAGGGCAGACGGTCGAGCGCGATTCGTTGCGCCGCAGCAGCCCTGTAGACCCGTTCACGGGACCGGTTGAGCCTGCTATCCGGAACCGCATGGTTGCGAGATCGGAAACCTTCCGGGGCGGACTCGAGGATGTGCGGGCCTTCTGCGCCGTCGTCGATCTCGGCACGGTGACGGCCGCGGCCGCGAGCCTGCAGGAGACCAAGGGCAGCGTCAGCCGGCGGATCTCCCGCCTGGAGCAAGCGCTGGGCGCCCGCCTGATGGCGCGGACCTCGCGGGCGGTGTCGCCGACCGCCGAGGGTCTCGCCTTCTACGCCAAGGCCCAGGCGAGCCTGACGCTCCTCGACGAGGCGGCCGAGACCGCCCGCGACGCCCGCACGGTGCCGGCCGGGCATCTGCGGATCACCACCTCCATCGATTTCGGCATCGAGGTGATGCCCGAGATCGTCGCGAGCTTCCGGGAAGCCTACCCGCAGATCACCGTGGAGATGCTGAACACCGACGCGCGCCTCGACCTCGCGGCCAACCGGATCGACCTCGCCCTACGGCTCGGCGGCGCGGAGGAGACCGGCTACCGCGCGCTGGTGCTGGCGACCCTGGCGGTCGGCTTCTACGCCGCCCCCCGCTACCTCCTGCGCCGCCCGGCCCCGACGGACCTCGCCGGGCTGCGCGACCATGACCTGATCCTCGCCCGCGAACGGTTCGGTACCGGGGGACTGGCCCTCACCGACGGGCAGGGCCGCACAGAGCCGCTGGCCGTCACTCCGGCGATCCGCGTCAGCGACTTCGCCACCGCCCACCGGTTGACCCTGGCGGGGGCCGGGATCGGCCATCTCCCGAGCCTCGTCGCCGCCCGTGCCGTGGCGGCAGGCCAGATCGTGCGCGTCCTGAGCCCCTGGGCAACCCGGGGCGCGCATCTGCGGGCCGTCACCCTCGCGGGCCGCGAGTTGCCGGCCCGGGTTCAGGTGTTCCGGGAACACGTGCGCGGCGCGCTCACGACGTGTGATGAAAGCCCAGCAAGGCCGATAATTTGTGCCACGAATACAGGCAACTAGCTAAGGTCATCACTATAAGCGCGCTAAATAGCGCTAAATCGATAAAATTGTATCGGCCGGCGTATCCCGGTTTTGAGGGCTCGCCTGCACGATGCGGTGCAGCGGCGTCCCGAGCCGCACGGCGGCCGCTCCGCGGCGCCGGACCGCATCAATTCTCGCGCGGACGCCCGTCATGCCCCTTCGCAGCAGGTGCCTGCACACCACCCTTCTCGTCGTCGGCGCGCTCGCGCTGGCCGGATCGGGCCTCGCGGGGGCGCCGGCCTTCGCGTCGCTGTCGAGTGCGGCCCGCATCGTTCTGCAGAAGGGACGCCACTACATGCCGACCGATCTGTACCTGCGCCGCGGCGACACGATCACGCTGCGCAACGGCGACGAGAGCCTGATCCACCACGCCTTCATCGAGACGGACCGGTTCTCCTTCGATGCCGGTGACCAGGAACCCGGCACCGAGACGCACCTGACGCTGGCCGAGCCGGGCGACTTCGTGATCCAGTGCGGCATCCACCCGAAGATGAAGCTGACCATTCACGTCCAGTAGACCGACCGGTCCGGGGATCGGGTCAGCTATCGCGGCCGATGCCGAGGCCGCGGAGGATGTCGCCGATCGGATCGATCTTCGCGGCCGGGGCGGCCGGGGTGGATTGGGGGGCGGCGGGCGCGACGGCGGCCCGGTCGGCGGTCGCGGTGCGGGCGAGGGCCGCGTGGCGCAGCCGCGTATTCCGATGCGCCGCGCGCTCGGAGGCCCGGGGCCGGCGTGCCATCGCGGTCTTCCGAAGCGGCTCGGCCGGGCCGGCCATCTCCCCCGGAAGCGGCAGAGCCGGCATCGCGCCGGGCGGCATCACGGCGACGCGCTGCGGCGCCGGCACGGCCCGGGGAAGGTCATCCGAAGTGGCGCGGGCATCAGCGCGGGCATCGGCCCGGATCGTGCCGGTCGTCTCCGGGGCGGCGACGCGGGCCGGCGGGTCCGTCCACGCCACCGGCGCGGCGGCGACGGGCCGGATCGAGCCGGCCTGTGGCTCAGCAATGCCCGGATGCAGACTACGCGCGGCCACGACCAGCCCGAATACGGCAATGGCAGTGGTTGCGAGGGTAGACCGGAAGTGTTCCATAGCGGAAAAACGAACGGCCAAGCTCCTGGTTCCGCGGGATCGGAATCGCAGGCGCGCCTCGGGTCGCACGACCGGACAGAAAAAAGGCCACTCCCGAAGGAGCGGCCCGAAGTCTAGGGAGGAAACGCCCAAGAAGGGCTGCGGGACCGCGACGCCATCGCGATCCCGCACTGCACAGATAGGATACCGCATTGCGGCATGCAACGGTCAGGCGGCCCGAGAGACATGCATAGGTAACGGGGTCCGATCGATCCCGCATTCCCGGGGAGCATGGCAACACGCCCCTACGGCATATCCGGACGGTCGTCGTGTCCGATCAGGCGCTCAACCTCGGCCAGGGCGACGGCGCGGGCCGCCCGCTCCGAGGCATGCGGGCGGTACGACCCGCGGACCAGCTTGCCGCGGTCGCGGATCGCCCAGGTGAACCGGCCGGGATCGTGCCGGCTCGGCCTGACCTCGACCGTGTAGAGATGCCCGCCATTCGCACCCATGCGTAGAATGTGCGGGATCGGGCGGTGCCGGGATAGGGGGTGCGACCGTGAGTGGCAGCGGCTACCGGGCCGCTCGGGACCGGCCGGCTTCGGTCCTGGACGTCTCTCCCGCGCCCTCGGTCCGCAGGCCCAGCCAGACGACGTGCTTGGGTCCGCTGCCGCGGCCGCTTGCGTGGACCCGCATCTCCTCCACCGCGAAGCCCGAGCGTTGCAGACGGCCCTTGAACTTTCGGTCCGGGGCGCCCGACCACACGCCCAGGATGCCCCCCGGCCGCAGCGCCCACCGGGCGCGCTTGAGGCCCCAATTGTCGTAGAGCCGGTCGTTCGCCCGGCGCATCAGCCCCTCGGGGCCGTTGTCGACGTCGAGCAGGATCGCGTCGTACCGGTCCGGACCCGCCTGGATCAGGCGGTTCACGTCGGCCTCCTGCAGGTCGACCCGCGGGTCGTCCAGGCAGCCGGCGAAGACGTGCGCCAGGGGTCCCCGCGCCCAGGCGATCACCGCGGGGACCAGCTCGGCCACCACCACCTGCGCCTCCGGGCCGAGCCCGTCGAGGGCCGCCCGCAGGGTGAAGCCCATGCCGAGGCCACCGATCAGGATCCGGGCCCGGGGTCGATCCTTCAGCCGGGCACAGGTCAGCGCGGCGAGCGCCACCTCGGAGCCGCTGCGGCGGTTGTTCATCAGCTCGATCGTGTCGGCCAGGATCGCGAACTCGTCGCCCCGCCGCATCAGGCGCAGGTCGGTGCCGCCACCGGGCACGCTGCCGGTGTCGAGATGAACCCAGGGTATCACGGGGGCGTCCTTACACTTGGCGGGCGGAAGAGGATCACGGCACGGGCGCGGCGGTCCACGGGTGCGGCCTGTGCGCGCTGCGCAACCCCGTGCCCGGAACCGTGCCTTGCCGCGATCGATTCCGGCGGCGTATCAGCACCTATGGCCAAGCGCATCAAGTCCAGACCGCAGGAGCGGGGCTTCATTATGTTCGACATCGTCTACACGGACGGGTCTCGGGCCTCCAACCGGCGCGTGCCGGTGGAGATCCTCGGCGGTCTGGACGGCGACGAGCCGGCCCGGCAGCTCATCGCCGAGCAGGAGGAGGAGATCGCCCGCAAGGCCGGGCGGCCGGGCCGCGAGATCCAGAGCCTGACGCGCTCGCCCATCGTCAAGCCGAAGCCGGTGGCGTGAGGCGGGGCGCGTCCAGCCCGAGCCCGGACCGCGCCACCCGGCCCCGATGACCGCGCCCGTCGAGACCGTGTGCGGGCCGGTCAGGCCGTCTCGGCGAGCCGGCGGGCGACCTCCTCCCGCAGCGCCTCGTTCATCTCTGCGCACCGGGCCTGGAGGCGGGGCCGCAGCCACGGGAACAGGCCCGGTGCGAGCAGCCCCGCGAAGGTCTGCGCCTGGACGAGGCTGACGCCCTGCCGGGTCTCGATGATGCGGACGTCGTGGCAGCCCGTCAGCAGGTGCGGCCGCGCGAGCCCGCCGCGCCACGTCAGCCGCCGGCCCGGCTCCCAGCAGGTCACCTGAACCCGCAGCGTCAGGTATGAGCGGCCGTTCAGGGTGAGCTCCAGGCGCCAGCGCGCTTCCCTGCGCCGCCCGCCCTCCGCCTTGCGGATGAAGGGATTCCACGCCGGATAGGATTCCAGGTCCGTCAGCACGGACCAGACCGTCCCGGCCCGTGCCGGAATCGGGATCTCGGCGCTGCTGATCCGGCTGACCGTCATGCATCCCTCCCGGCAAACGGGCCTCCCCGGAGATCCGGCGTCGCGCGGCTCAGATCGCCCCCTCGAGGACCTCCAGCGTCCGCAGGATCGCGAAACCGATCCGCTCCGCCTCCGCCTCCGCCCCCTCGGCGACCGGCAGCAGCGCCACGGTCTCGACCATCATCCCCTCCTCCGGTCCGACCACGACCCGGACCACGTCGCCCTCCTCGGCCGACGGATCCCGGATCAATCCGACCCGGTGACCGGCGCCGGTGCCGAGGACGCGCAGGGGCGGCTGCGCGGCATCCGGCTCCACGGGTGGACGACGGTTGCCGAAGGCCGGGCGAATGACGTTGTCGTCGGACATGGGAGAACCGTCCCTTCAGGCGCGCGCGGCCGAACCCGCCGGTGCCGAGCCAGACGTTGCCGAGCCAGACGTTGCCGAGCCTGCCGGTGCCAGACCCGCCGTCGTCAGGACCGCGTCGGCCAGAACCTCCATGCCGGCCCGGGCCCAGTCCGGCGTGATGCTCTCGGCCTCGTTATGGCTGATGCCGCCGTGGCAGGGGCAGAACACCAGGGCCGCCGGGACCGCGCGGGCGCAGTAGACGGCATCGTGGTAGATCGCGGTGGGCATGCGCGTCCAGGCGTGTCCCCGCGCCTCGGCGGCCGTCTGGACACGGTCCACCAGCACCGGGTCGAACGGCGTCGGCGGCGCGCGCCAGAACTCCGCGACGCGGATCGAGACGCCCCGCTCCGCCGCCAGGGCGTCGGCCCGGGCGCGAATCCGCGCCCGCATCGCCTCCAGTTGCTCGGTGTCGCCGTGGCGGGTGTCGAGGCTGAACCAGACCCGGCCGGGCGTGATGTTGCGGCTCGCCGGCTCGGCGGTCAGCACGCCCACGGTGGCGCGACCGCGCTCGTCCCCGGCGCCGACCGCATCGCGGGCGATGTCTTCGAGCGCGGCGATCAGGGCCGCCGCGGCCATCATCGCGTCGTGCCGGCCGGCCATGGGGCTGCCGGCATGGGCTTCCTCGCCCAGCACCGTGATCTCGTACCAGATCTGAGCCAGCGCCCGGTCGACCACGCCGATCGTCAAGCCCGCATCCTCCAGGCGCTTGCCCTGCTCGATGTGCAGCTCGAAATAGGCGCCGATGCCCTGCAGCGCGGCCGGATCCGCCTCGCCCTGCCAGCCGATCCGCCGCAGCTCGTCACCGAAGACGTGGCCGGCGAGATCCCGGGTGGCCATGATCTCGGCCTCCGGGACGATCCCCATGGCGACGCCGCTGCCGCTCATCGGCGGCGCGAAGCGCGAGCCCTCCTCGTTGCACCAGTTGATCAGCAGGAGGGGCGCCTCGGTCTCGATCCCGGCCTCGTGCAGCGCCCGCATGATCTCCAGGCCGGCGAGCACGCCGAGCGGCCCGTCGAACTTGCCGCCGGTGGGCTGGGTGTCGAGGTGGCTGCCGATGGCGACCGGCTTGCGGGTCGGATCCCGCCCCGGGCGACGGAAGACCATGTTGCCGACCCGGTCCACGGTGAGCGTGAGCCCCACCGCCTCGCCCCAGCGCCGGAACAGGGCGCGCCCCTCGGCGTCGCGGTCCGTCAGGGTCTGCCGGTCGTTGCCGCCGTTGGGGAGCGCGCCGATCCGGGCGAGCTCCATGAGGCTGTCCCAGAGCCGGTCCTGCGAGAGCGGGAGGTTGGTGCGGTCCGTGATGCGAACCATGGAGCCTCTGGCGAATGCGTGCGGGAGCCGGCGAGGTTAGGCCCTGATTCCGGCGGGCACCAGGGACAGGAACCCCGATCGCGCACCCGACAGCGGCGACGCCTCGGCATCTGCGCGAGGGGTGGGCTGCCAGGATCGGCATCCCGCTCGGACGAGACCGCCTTCAGGGCGACGGATCCGCAAACAGCGCGCCCCTCCTGGACCGCGCGCGGCATACAGGCGAGGCGTCTCCAGCAGAATCTCGCAACGTATCCGCCGCACCCGACCCGAACTAGGCCCGTCACCGCCCACCGGAGATCGGGCCGGGGTCACGCATCCTCTTCACCGGGCCGGGTGCGCCGCCCGGCGGGCCGGCACCCACCACCGCGACACCATGTCAGAGGCGGCCGAACTCCCGGGAAACGTCGCCCCCCTGGACAGGCCGGTTGCAGGCTGACTGTCTCTCGGGCAATCGTGCATCAGTGCACAAACATAGGTTGCAATAACGCGAGGGGGGCCTGATGCAGCTGTCGTCCGAGGCAATGGCTGCCCTGCGGGCGGCAGGATTCGTCGGGACCTGGGACACCGACGTCCCCGCGGGCCGGTCCGTGCTCGACGCGGGCGCCGCGACCGTGCTGGCCGGAAACCCGGACCTCGCCGGCCAACCGCTCGCCCTCGAGACCGCGCTCGGACGCGTCCATCCCGAGGATCGGGACTGGGTCTTCGGGAAGATCCGCCGCGTCCGGCAGACCGGCGGACCGGTCTCCCTCGAATTCCGCGTGCTGTCCGGGCCGGGCGAAGTCCGCTGGATCCTCAATCGGGGGTTCCTGGCCTCCGATCCGTCGGGCATGCTGCACGGGCGCGGCGCGTATCTCGACGTCACCGATCTCTACACGCGCTCAGGGCGGCTCACGAACGGCGCCGGCCCGGGGCCGGGCGGCGCGCTGGAGGCCGCGGCCGATCACGGCATCCAGGCCCACGCGGCGCTCGAACGCCACGGGGACACCCATCTGCAGATGCTCTCCGGCATGCTGCTGCTCGGGATCGGCCGCACGCTCGCCGGGCGCATGCCCTGAGGGCGGGCGATGCCGGCCCTCAGGTCCGCCAGGGATGGGCCGGCAGCTCGGTCCGGCCGATGGCCTTGGCGCCGGCCTCCGCGACGGTGTGATCGTTCTCCACCGTCGAGCCGCTGACACCGATGGCCCCCGACATCACGCCGTCCGCATCGACGATCGGGATCCCGCCCGGGAATGTGATCAGGCCGTCGTTCGAGTGCTCGATCCCGTAGAGCGGGCCGCCGGGTTGGGACAGCTGCCCGATCTGGCCGGTCATCATGCCGAAGAAGACCGACGTCTTGGCCTTCTTGTGGGCGATGTCGATGGACCCGACCCAGGCGTCGTCCATGCGGTGGAACGCCTTCAGGTTGCCGCCGGAATCGACCACCGCGATGCACATCTGGGTGCCGAGCTCCGTGGCCTTGGCCCGGGCGGCGGCGATCGCCGTCTCGGCTTGCTCGATCGTAACGTGCATGGGACCCTCCCGTTCGCGTTGTCTGCGCGACAGCCTGTGACCGTTTGTCCAGCCTCGCGCAAGCTCGGCCGGTGCAGGCTCAGGCGGCGCGTTCCCGGGCCGCGCGGACGCGTTCGAGGAGCTCGGATGCCAGCTCCGCGCAGGCCGCCGCCTCGGGACAGGGACGCTTCCACACCACCCGCCCCGCGCGCAGGACGATGCCCTCCGCCGCCGCCATCGCGGGCAGCGGCCGGTCGGTCCGCAGGTCGGCCGCGACGCCCTGCGGACCGCCCCGGAGCCGGGCCACGCCCAGCTCGCAGCAGGCCGCGCGCAGCCGCGCGAGGTCGAACAGGGCGAGCACCGGGGCGGGCGCTGTGCCGAAGCGATCCTCGACCTCTCCGGCCAGCGCCTCGATCGCCTCGGGCTCGCGCAGGCGCAGGAGCCGGGTGTGGAGGCTCAGGCGGATCTCCGGCTCGGGGACGTAGTCCTCGGGGATCCGGCTCGGCAGGCCGAGTTCGATCTCCGGACTCCAATCCTCGGCGCGCTCGCCCTTGGCGGCGGTCAGCGCCAGCTGCAGCAGGTGCTGGTAGAGACCGAGCCCGACGAGCTTGGCGTGGCCGGCCTGATCCTCGCCGACGAGGTCGCCGGCGCCGCGCAGGTCGAGGTCCCGGGCGCTCACCGCGAAGCCGGCGCCGAGGCGGTCGAGGGCCTCCAGGGCGCGCAGGCGCTGGAGGGCCGCCGCGGGCGGGGGCGCGCCCGGGTCGCTGAGCAGGTGGACGGTGCCGCGACGCTGCCCGCGGCCGACCCGCCCGCGCAGCTGGTGGAGCTGCGCCAGCCCGAACCGGGCCGCCTCCCAGACCAGCATGGTGTTGGCCCGGGGCACGTCGAGGCCGCTCTCCACGATCGCTGTGGCGAGCAGCACGTCGCCGTCGCCCTCCGCGAAGCGGACCATGACCTCGTCCATGGCCGACGGCTTCAGGTCGCCGTGCGCCACCAGGATGTCGAGGCCCGGCACGAGGGCGCGCAGGCGCTCGGCCATGGGGCCGATATCCTCGATCCGCGGACAGACCACGAAGCTCTGGCCGCTCCTCCGGTGCTCGCGGATGAGCGCCTCGCGGACCGCGTCCGCGTCGAAGGGCGCCACCACGGTGCGGACCGGCTGGCGGAGCGCCGGGGGGGTCGCCAGCACGCTGAGGCTCTGGAGACCGACGAGGGCCGCCTGGAGCGTCCGGGGGATCGGGGTCGCGGTGAGCGTCAGCACGTGCCCGCCCTCGGAGAGGCGGCGCAGGTCCGCCTTCATCTTGGCGCCGAACCGCTGCTCCTCGTCGATCACCGTCAGGCCGAGATCGGAGAAGCGGACGCCGCTGCCGGCGAGGGCGTGCGTGCCGACCACCAGCCGGATCGCGCCGTCGGCGAGCCCCGCCTTGACGCGCTTGGCCTCGGCCGGCGCCACGAGGCGCGAGAGCTGCGCGACCTCGATGCCGAACCGGCCGAAGCGGCGGCGCAGGGTCTCGGCGTGCTGGCGCGCCAGCACGGTGGTGGGGGCGATCAGGGCCGCCTGCTTGCCGGCGAAGATCGCGGCGGCGAGCGCCCGGAGGGCCACCTCGGTCTTCCCGAAGCCGACATCGCCGCAGACCAGCCGGTCCATCGGCCGTCCGGAGGCCAGATCACCCATCAGGGCGTCCACCGCGGCGGCCTGGTCGGGGGTCGGGGCGAAGCCGAAGCCGGCGGCGAACCGCTCCATCTCCCGCGCCGGAGGCGCCAAGACCGGGGCTTCCGTTTCCCGGCGGGCGCGGGCGGCCTCCAGCATCAGGCGCGCGGTCCGCGCCATGGTGGCCTCCGCCTCCAGGCGGCGCCGGGGCCAGGTGCCGCCGTCGAGCTTGTCGAGGGTGACGGCGTCGGGCTCCGGCCCGTAGCGCCAGATCCGGTCCGCCTGGGAGACCGGCACCATCAGGATCGCGTCGCCGGCAAAGCGCAGGCGCAGGGCCTCGGAGGGCTCCTCACCCTGGGTCGCGACCTGCTCCAACCCCTCGAACACGCACAGGCCGTGGTCGCGGTCGACGGCGACGTCGCCGGGGCGCAGGTCGACCTCCCCCATCGGCAGCATCGCCCGGACGCCGCCCGCGACCGCGGCCTCGGGGCCGAACAGGTCGGCGGCGGCGATCACGGTCGCGCCCTGCTCGGGCACCCGGAACCCGGCTGCCAGCGGCGCCTCCAGGGCGAGCACGTCGCCGGGCGCCGCCGCCGCCACGTCGGCCCAGCCGTCGATCAGGCGGATCGGGCGCTCAGCGATCTTACCCGCCTGGCGCACGAGGCGCCGGAGGGGCCGGACCGTGCCGGCCAGGACGACCACGTCGCCGGCCTTCAGCCGCTCGCGCATGACCTTGGCGAAGGCCGTCCCGGGTCGGCGCTCCCCGGCGAGGGACGGCATGGTGCGGGACTCGCCGGCCGCCTCGGTGGCGGCGAGCCGGCCGTGGCGGACGACGATGTCGCGCCACGCCGCGGGGGTGAGATAGAGCCCGGCGCCGGCCAGCCCCCGCTCGTCGCGGGCCTTGAGCCGTCCCCGCGCCTCGTCCATCTGCTCGTAGAAGGCGTCGATCCGCGCCTGCGCGCCGTCCTCGACCGCGAGACGCGCCTCGGGCACGTAGTCCAGGAGGGTGACGAGGCGCGGATAGTAGCGGTCCAGGCGGTGCTCCTGGCCGGTGAACGGCGCGAAGCTCTGGCCGGAGCCGGGCTCCAGGACGATCTCGGTGGCCGGGTCGATGACGAGCGCGTCCGCTTCCGCCACCGAGCGCTGCGAGATCGGGTCGTAGGAGCGGATCGCCGTGACGCGGCCCTCCGCGTGCTCGATCCGGCAGGGGCGCGGCGCGGCGGCGGGAAACACCTCCACGGTGCGGCCGCGGACCGCGATCTCGCCGGGCTCGTCGACCCGCTCGTCGAGGATGTAGCCGAGGCGCTTCAGGTCGGCGGTCGCGGCGGCGACGTCGAGGGGATCGCCGATCCGCAGGGTCACACGGGCCGCGGCCCAGGTCTCCGGCGGCGGCACGCGCTGGACCAGGGCGGGGGCGGTCGTCAGCACGAAGTCCGGCAGGGCGCCCCGGTCGGTCAGCCAGCGCAGCACGGCGGCCCGTGCGCCCATCGTGGCCCGCGACGGCGAGGCGTGATCGAAGGGCAGACAATCCCATTCGGGATAGACCGCGACCCGCGCGTCGGGATCGAGGGCCCGGAGGGTCGCGGCGAGCTCGTCCAGGCGGCGGGCATCCCGCGCGACGTGCACGACCGGCCCGGGCCCCTCGGCGAGGGCCAGCAGCGCCACCGCCAGGGCGCCGGTGGGCATCAGCGGCGCGTCCTCGAGTCCCTGCTGCGCGTCCGCCTTCGTCCTGCGCTTGGCCATGCCTGATCCGAACCTGTCCCGAGCCTGTCCCTTTGAGCCGGCAACGCCGCATCGGCCCCGCGGGCTCCCGTCCGCGGCGATCCGATCCACAGGCGGCACGGCGCGCGGCGGGCGCCCCCCGCGGGGCCCGCGCGGCTCAAGGCAGACGGGCCGCGGCCCCGATCCGACTCCGCGGGTGCGGGCATCCGCGGGTGGGGCAACCCGTCGAGGAGGCCGGACAAATTCGGCCCGCGGCGGGATCCGGTTCAGCCCCTCAAGAGCTTACCGTCGCGGAAACCAATGGTTCGCCACGTCGCCGGTTCAGCGTTGCAAGGACTCACTTGGGAGGGTCGGAGGCGTGGGCTATGACGCTCCCGTGTCGCGGAACGAGACAATGCCCACCCTGTCGGGCTTCGAGCCCCAGCATCCTCAGCGACTCGCCGCCTTGCGGGCCTATGCCATCCTCGACACGCCGCCGGAGCGCGAATTCGACGAGATCGCCGAGATGGCCGCCCAGGCCTGCGGCACGCCGATGGCGCACATCAACTTCATCGACGCCGACCGGCAGTGGATCAAGGCCGCCTTCGGCCATCCGCCGCGGCAGATGCCGCTCGATTTCGGGTTCTGCACGGAGGCGATGCGCGAGGACGGCGTCCTCGTGCTGCCGGATCTCGCGGCCGTCCCGGAGAGCGCCGCCAACCCCCTGGTGACCGGCGAGCCGCACCTGCGCTTCTACGCCGGCGTGCCCCTGGTGACGCCGGACGGCTGGGCCATCGGGACGCTCTGCGTCCTGGACCGCGAGCCGCGCACCCTGTCGGACCAGCAGATCTTCATCCTCAAGGCGCTCGCCCGGACCGTGATGACGCAGCTGGACTCCCGCTGCGCCGAGGCGGCCCTGCGCCGGAACGAGGAACGCTACCGCTCGCTGTTCGCGTTCATCGATGCCGGGTTCTGCCTCGTCGAGGTGACGTTCGCGGACGGCGACCGCGCCGTCGATTACCGCTTCCTGGAGGTCAATCCCGCCTTCGAGCGGCAGACGGGCCTGCGGGACGTAATCGGCCGCTCGATGCGCGACCTCGTGCCCGGCCACGAGCAGCACTGGTTCGATCTCTACGGCCGGGTCGCGCTCACGGGCGAGCCGATCCGCTTCGAGCAAGCGGCCGAGGCGCTGGGCCGCTGGTACGACGTGCACGCCTACCGGGTCGACGGGCCGGCGCGGAACCGGGTCGCCGTCCTGTTCAACGACATCACGGAGCGCCGCCGGAACGAGCTGACGCTCCAGGCGCGGGAGGCCGAACTCCGGCTGGTGGCGGACGCCATGCCGGTGCTGATCGCCTTCATCGACCGCAGCCTCGTGTACCAGTTCGCCAACGCCGCCTACGAGACTTGGACGGGCCAGTCCGCCGCCGACGTCGTCGGCCGGACCGTGCAGGAGCTGCTCGGCCCGGAGGCGTTCGAGGCCCGGCGCCCGGCGATCGAGCAGGCCCTCGCCGGGCACGAGGTCCGCCACGAATGGGTCTGGACCTTCCCGGATCGGGAGGTCCGGACCGCGGACACCCGCTACCTTCCGCGCCGTGACGCCGCGGGACGAGTCGACGGGTTCTACGTCTTCGCGCACGACGTCTCCGAGCGGAAGCGGATCGAGGCGCTGCTCCAGACCCGGGCGGAGCGCCTGGAAGCGCAGGTCGCCGCGCAGACCCGCGACCGCGACCGGGTCTGGACGCTCTCGCCGGTGCTGAAGCTCGTCTCGGACCGGGACGGACGGGTCCACTCGGTCAATCCCTCCTGGAGCCGGGCCCTCGGCTGGTCGGAGGCCGAGACCCTGGGCCGGCCCGCCCTGGATTTCGTGGCGCCGACCGAGCGCGAGGCGGCGCACGCGGCCCTGCGGCCGCTCTGCGCGGATCGCCGCGTCGAGGATGTCGAGCTGTCCTGCCGGACCCAGGCCGGCGACCGGCGCCGCGTGCTCTGGACCGTGGTCCCGGAGGACGGGCTGTTCTATGGATTCGGGCGCGACATCACCGAGCAGCGGCAGGCCGAGGAGGCGCTGCGGCAATCGCAGAAGCTCGAGGCGATCGGCCAGCTCACCGGCGGGGTGGCGCACGACTTCAACAACCTCCTGACCATCATCCGCTCCTCCGTCGAGTTCCTGCGCCGGCCCGACCTCGCGGAGGAACGCCGCCGCCGCTACCTCGACGCGGTCTCCGACACCGTCGACCGGGCGGCCAAGCTCACCGGCCAGCTCCTCGCCTTCGCGCGGCGGCAGGCCCTCAAGCCGCAGGTCTTCGACATCGGCGCCCGCCTGCGCAGCATCGCCGACATGCTCGATTCGGTGACCGGCGCGCGCATCCGCGTCGCCATCGAGCTGCCGGACGCGCCCCGCTTCGTGCGCGCGGACGAGAGCCAGTTCGAGACGGCGCTGATCAACATGGCGGTCAACGCCCGGGACGCCATGGATGGGGAAGGCGGCCTGACGCTCCGCCTCGAGGGCGACCGGCCGATGCCCCCGATCCGCGGGCATGCCGGTGCGCGGGGACCGTTCGTAGCCGTCCGGGTCGTCGACACGGGGGCGGGCATCCCGGCCGCGGATCTCGGCCGGATCTTCGAGCCGTTCTTCACCACCAAGGAGATCGGCAAAGGCACCGGGCTCGGCCTCAGCCAAGTGATCGGCTTCGCCAAGCAGTCGGGCGGCGACATCGACGTCGCGAGCGCGGTCGGCGGCGGCACGACCTTCACCCTGTACCTGCCGCAGGTCGAGGCCTCCGCGGCGTCGGTGGATGACGGCCGCGACGACCGGCGGGACGCCGAGCCCCAGCGAAGCCTGTGCATCCTCGTGGTGGAGGACAATCTCGGGGTCGGGCGGTTCTGCACCCAGATCTTGGAGGATCTCGGCCATGCCCCGATCTGGGCGAAATCCGCCGAGGAAGCGCTGGCCGAACTCGCCCGGACGCCGGACCGGTTCGACGTGATCTTCTCGGACGTGGTCATGCCCGGCATGGGCGGCTTCGCCCTCGCCCGGCAGCTACAGGGCAGCCGCCCCGACCTGCCGGTGGTGCTGACCTCGGGCTACAGCCACGTGCTCGCCACGGACGACACCCACGGCTTCGCCCTCGTGCGCAAACCCTACTCGGCGCAGCAGCTCGCCCAGGTTCTCTACGAGGCGGCGAAGCGGCGCGGCCGGCCGGGCGCGGGTGCCTCCCGACCCGCCGCGGGCGAACCGGCCGCGGACGCGCGCGCGCGGGACTGACGGTCCTGGCTCGACGCGCCGGGCAGAACTTCAGGGCTCCCCTGACGCGTCTCCGAAGCCTGTCGTCGCAGCGACCCGGATCCGGCACGACAGGGCCAAGCCGCCCACAGGACCCCGCCGGCCCCGCCGACCTGAACCGGCCCCCTCCCCGCGAGGGGGAGCCCGGGCGCCGCCCTCTCCCGCACGTCGGCGGCAGGCGGCCCCGGCGCGACGCCCGGCGGACCGACCGCGTCGGGGCACCCCGGCGAGGCCTCATGCGTGTGGAGCGGGCCCGGAGCGGCCCGACCGGGCCGCGTTCGCCAACGGCAAGCTCCGGCCCCGTTCGAGCGCTCCGGTCGCCCCTCCCCGGCGCCCGCCGCGGAGGGGGCATGCGGAGCTGGGTCCGCCGGGGCGCGGCCCGGAACAAGACCATTACGGCCGGGTTGACGCCGTGCAGCACCGCGATGGCATCGCCGTGCTGCAGCCCCGCGTGGGCGTTCCTCCCAAGACTCCGGACCGCTTCACCCGAGGCGGTCTTTTTTTGCCCGCGGCGGGGATGCCGAGGGATGTCGGCGCCGCGGGGCGGAGTCGTCGGCGCTCGATGGATGGCGGGTTCCCTGGTCCACCCGGCCCCGCCCCGGGTCGGGTGCCGCGTCCGCGAGGACGGAGCGAAGCTTCGACCGACGCCCTCGACTGGGACCCGCATCCGGCACGCGTGGACACGCAGACATCCCCGCGAGCGGAGCCACGCTCCGGACTCGGCGTCGGGTCGGGGACCCTCACGCTTCCGGATCACGGCGCTGCCCTCGCGAGGATGGCGGGGTCGAAGCGGATGACGGGGTGAACGCGACCGGGCAGCCGGGAAGGATCCCGGCCGCCCGATCAGGGCGGCCCTTACTCGGCCGCGGTCATCTCGGGGGTGTAGTGGCCGCACCAATCCTGGGCGGCGACCACCGGCCAGAGGCCCTTGGAGTCGGGCGCGGGCTGGCTGACGGGCGGGTTGAAGCGGCACAGGCCGGCATCGTTCTGCGCGACGGCACCGTTGCCCTTGTGCTCGTCGAAGAACCGGCAGCTCTCACACTTCGCGTTCATGAATCAGGCTCCTGGGGCTCGGCGGCCCCGGGCCGCCCTGCAGTGGAACGAAGACTTGGAACTTAGAAACGATCCAATCTATCGATCCAACGGCGGAGGGACCGGCCGGTTCCTCACCCGGACCGTCGCAGCGTCCGGGCCGCTCAGGTGCGGCCGTCGACCGGTGGCGCCGTGAAGTCCACGAGCAGGCGCTGGAGTTCGTCCTCGTGGACGAGGCGCGCCGCCTCCTCCGGGGGAAACCACCGCAGCGTGCGCTGATCCCGCTCCGGCCAGCGCTCGTGCTGGACCTCGACCCGCAGCGGGTAGACGCGGACCTTGCAGGGGAGCGCCTGGCCGTGGTCGAGGCGCTTCTCGTAGCGGTACCAGCCGACCGGACTCGCGGCGATCCGGCCCTGCAGCCCGGCCTCCTCGAACGCTTCCCGCTCGGCGGCCCGGTGGGCCTTCCGGCCGATCATCGGCCAGCCCTTGGGGATGATCCAGCGGCCGGTATCGCGCGAGGTGATCAGCAGCACCTCGAGACGGCCGTCCGCCCCGACACGGAACGGCAAGGCCGCAACCTGCTTGAGCGGCTTGGCCTGGGCCCTCCGCAACAGCTTCTTCAGGTTCGACCGCTTGGATGCCGTCTTCAGCGCTGACCTCGGGAACGAGAGAGGGTGGTTCTTCTCCGGGCGAATCTGCAATTACCCGACACGCAAGGGTTTTACATAGTTGAAGATGGCGAATTTGCATCCAGTCACGGTGATCAGCGAGCCATGCCTGTAACGCTGCGCTCGGGCACCGTCGCCCCGCTTGCCTTGTGGGCGCTGGTCCGCAAAATCTCTTCCGTCCAACGGCAGCGAGTCGCGGCATGCCCGTCGAAATCGAGCGCAAGTTCATCGCGCACCCGTCCGTGCTGGCCCTGTGCCGGTCGGGAACACACTTCGTTCAGGGCTATCTCTACACCGACGACGCCAACACGATCCGCATCCGCCAGGCAGAGGATCGCACGCTGATCACTTGGAAGAGTTCCCGGCGCGGCGCCTGCCGGGACGAGATCGAGTTTGCCATCGCGCCGCGGGACGGCGCGGCGCTCCTGGCCCGCGTGCCGCCCGGCCGCCGCCTCGAGAAGACCCGCTATCGGGTCGCGCACGCCGGTGCGGTCTGGGACGTCGACGTGTTCGGCGGGGCGCTCGCGGGCCTGATCCTGGCGGAGATCGAACTCGAGCGCGAGGACCAGCCGGTGGTGGTGCCGCCCTGGACCGAGCGGGAGGTCACGGCGGATCCGCGCTACCGCAACTCGCGGCTGGCCGCGGGTGCGCCGTCGGAGCGGGAAGCCGCGTAAGACCGGGGCGCGCGGGCGGCGGAGTGAACGTCCGGGGCGCGGCGCCGTTCTAACGGGATGCCTCAGAGCCTGATCACCTGGACCCAGGACGTGACCGCCGGCGTGCCGCTCCCGCGCTACGTCGGACAGGTCGGAGCCGTCGTGGTCGGGATCTGCGAGTACGACGGATCGAACCGGCTGTGGACGTGGTGGAGCCCCCTCGTCGAGGACATCTGGGGCCACGGGCAGGATGCTCACGGCGCCCAGCAGGGCTGCGAGGCGTGGCTGCGCGGCTGGGTGGAGAATTTCAGGCCGTTCTTCGCCTGAGGCTGCGGGCAACCCGAAACCCGCCGGCTCGGAGTCCGGTCAGCGGGCGAAGGGGGGCAGGCGGCGCTTCCAGCGCTCGCCGAGCCGCAACTCCTTGGTCCGGCGCCAGGGCGCGGGGCGGGGCGACGGGCCTTCAGCGGGCTCGGCCTTCGGCGCGCGCACGGTCGGCTCGACGGCGAACGCGGCGGGGGGCTCGGGTCGCGCTGCGGCGGGGCGGGGCTTGGCCGCCGGTTTCGGCGCCGGGGGTGCGGCCGCGGCCTGAGCGACCGCGGGAGCCCGCTCGCTGCGCGTCCGTGGCCGCCGCACGGGCGGCGCGACGGCCTCAGGCTCGGGCTCCGCCGGAGGCTCGAACATCGGGACGAGGCTCGGCAGGACACGGCGGGCCGGCGCCTCTGGCTCCTTCCGCGCCGGCCGCGGCGGCGCGGGAAGCTGAATATCCGGTTGCGGCGGCCTCGCCTCGGCCTCAGCCAGTTCCTGCCACAGGTTCGCGTCCGGCCGCGTCCGCACGTTGGGGGAGGTCAGCGATGCCCGTCCGGCCCGGGTGTTCTTGACTTCGACCATGAACGGTCGCGCGCTGCGGCGCTTCATGTAAGACGATCTCCGGAAGCATTCGAGCCGGCACATCGGCGACGCGAACACTCGGAGGCTATGCCTGATCTCGGAGAATGTCCAGAAAGACGAACCGGTACTCGTCAACTTTCCTGTGCTTGTCTCCACGATCGGCGACCGTCTGCATGACGGATCGGCGGCCCGACCGGGACCGACTTCCCGTCCGTTCAGGCCGCCTGCGCCTGGACCGCGCGGACCTGCGCCAGCCCGGCCCCGAACAGGGACTGGTACACCGCCGCGGGGGTCCGGGCCCGGCCGTTGCCGTCGGTGATCGTGACATCGGCCATCCCGGCCGCGATCAGGCTCATGCCCTGGTCCAAGGCGGCGAGCACGGAGGCATGCTGATAGGCGAACCGGCGCGCGGACAGGCGTGCGGACACGGTGAAGTTCATCGAGACAATCCTGGTCTGCGCGGCCCGTTCGCGGGACGGGCGGGCGGCCGCGGTTCGAGGGTCGGGATCGCGCCCGAGCGACGCCGCTCCATGGCCGCGGATAAAGCCATTATCTTGACGAAAGCTTGTTCTTACCGCTTTGCACAGGCCGAATGTGGTTTTGGCCAGTCGAGTTCGAGCAGGCCCGGGAACCGCCCGGCGGCGGCGGCGAGCCCCGGCGCCCCCCGTATGGTCGCGTGCCCTGTAGCACCGCATGGCCCGCCCTATGCTACGATCCCTCAGTCTTTACCGGACGGAGCAGGCTGGCATGCTGGATAGACGGACTTTCATGGCTCTCTCGGGCGCCGCGCTCGCCGCCCCGGCGCTGGCGCAGGGCACGGCCGCCCGGACCCTCAAGTTCATCCCGCAGGCCGACCTCACGGTGCTCGATCCGATCTGGACGACCGCCTACGTCACCCGCAACCACGGCCTGGCGGTGTTCGACACGCTCTACGGCACGGATGCCGCCTACGCGGCCCAGCCGCAGATGGTGGCCGGCCACGTGGTCGAGGACGACGGCAAGCTCTGGCGGCTGACCCTGCGGGACGGCCTGACCTTCCACGACGGCAGCCCGGTGCTCGCGCGCGACTGCGTGGCCAGCATCGCCCGCTGGGGCAAGCGCGACGCCATGGGCCAGACGCTGATGGCCTACACCGACGAACTCACGGCGCCCGACGACCGGACGATCCAGTTCCGCCTGAAAAAGCCCTTCGCGCTCCTGCCGGACGCCCTCGGCAAGGTCGGCTCCTCGATCTGCGCGATCATGCCGGAGCGGCTCGCCAAGACCGACCCGTTCACCCAGGTGACCGAGATGGTCGGCAGCGGCCCGTTCCGCTTCAAGGCGGACGAGCGGGTGGTCGGCGCCCGCGTGGTCTACGAACGCTTCGCCGGCTACGTCCCCCGCGAGGGCGCCGCGCCGCAATGGACGTCCGGGCCCAAGCGCGCCTTCATCGACCGGGTCGAATGGCACGTCATCCCCGATCAGGCGACCGCCGCCTCGGCCATGCAGACCGGCGAGATGGATTGGTGGGAGCAGCCGCCGGCCGACCTCGTGCCGACGCTGCGCGGGCTGACCACGCGGATCACCGACCCGACCGGCCTCATCGGCTGCCTGCGGATGAACCAGCTCCAGCCGCCCTTCGACAACCCCGCGGTCCGGCAGGTGCTGCTGAAGGTCGTCGACCAAGCCGATTTCATGCAGGCGGTGACCGGCACGGACCCGAAGCTGATCCACGTGCCCACCGGCTTCTTCTGCCCCGGCCTGCCGATGGCGAGCGATCTCGGCCTCGACGCCCTGACAGCCAAGCGCGACTACGAGGGCGCCAAGAAGGCGCTGGCGGCGGCCGGCTACAAGGGCGAGAAGGTGGTGCTGATGGGCGCCTCCGACTTCCCGAGCCTGAAGGCGCTGGCCGACGTGGCGGCCGACATGCTCACGCGCGCCGGCTTCAACGTCGACTACCAGGTCATGGACTGGGGTTCGGTGGTGCAGCGGCGGGCCAAGAAGGACCCGGTCGCCCAGGGCGGCTGGAGCGCCTTCTGCACCTTCTGGGCAGGGCTCGATCAGGCCAACCCGGCGGTCAGCGCCTTCCTGCGCGGCACGGGGCAGAGCGCCGCGATCGGCTGGCCGACGAGCGGGAAGATCGAGGCCCTGCGGGACCAGTGGCTCGACGCGCCCGACACCGCCGCGCGCAGGCAGCTCGCCGGCGACCTTCAGCGGCAGGCCTTCGCCGACCTGCCCTACCTGCCCCTCGGGCAGTACTTCAACCAGACCTCGTTCAAGCCCACCCTCACGGGCGTCCTCGACGGCGTGCCGGTGTTCTGGAACGTGAAGAAGGGCTGAGGCGTCCGGGAGGCCGGGCCCCCCGGCCGCCCCGCTCCGAGCGCGCGGCGAAGCAATCCGCCAGCGCCGGGCCCGCGGATGGCCTGCGCCCCGGCTTGCTTTGCGGCGCGCAAAGACCAGGGGCACGCGTTACCGTTGCAGGAGCCCGCCAAACCCGGGCTGATCGATCCTCAACGGCATTCCAGCTTACGAATACGCCGTCGTCTTCAACAGATCCGATGCTTCTACGGGCCATGCGCGCTTCCCAGCCGCGTCGGGAACGGGTTAAGCAGGGTCGGCACAGGTCACCGCCAGAGCTGACCGGCCCGCGAGGAAGCCCGAGACGGCCTGCCGTTCCCACCGTCCGCGCGGCGGTCGGCGCCGTCCTGTCCCGTGCGGGCCCGGCCGTGACCTGGATCGACCCGGCCCCCGGCGGGATCCGGCCGGACCCCACGACAGGCGACGAGGACAGGCCCATGACAGGCCCGATAGCAGGCTCCTTGGACGACACCGCGCTCGAACGCTCGGCGATGCGCAGGATCGGCTGGCGGCTCGTGCCGTTCCTGATCCTCGCCTACTTCGTCTCCTTCCTGGACCGCGTGAATGTCGGCTTCGCGGCGATCCAGATGAACCACGATGTCGGCCTGTCCGCGACGGTGTTCGGCTGGGGCGCCGGGATCTTCTTCCTGGGCTATTTCCTGATGGAGATCCCCAGCAACCTGATGCTGGAGCGCTTCGGAGCGCGGTTGTGGATCGCCCGGATCATGGCGACCTGGGGCCTGATCTCGGCCGCCATGGCCCTCGTGCAGGGGCCGTGGTCGTTCGTCGGCCTGCGCTTCCTGCTGGGGCTCGCCGAGGCCGGGTTCTTCCCCGGCGTGATCCTCTACCTCACCTACTGGTTCCCCTCCGCCTACCGGGCGCGGATCATCGGGATCTTCATGATCTCGATCCCGATCTCGTCGTTCCTCGGCTCGCCGATCTCCGGCGCGCTGCTCAACGTGAGCGGGTTCGGGCTGGCCGGCTGGCAGTGGCTGTTCATCCTCGAAGGACTGCCGGCGGTCCTCCTGTCGGTGGCGGTGCTGTGGATGCTGCCGAACGGGCCGAGGGACGCGGCTTGGCTGCCGGCGGCCGAACGGGACTGGCTGGAGCGGCAGCTCCAGGCCGAAGCGGCGCGCAACACGCAGCGCGGCCAGACCGAGAAACCGTCGATGTGGGAGGTGCTGCGCGACCGGCGGCTGGCGCTGTTCGCGGCCATCTATTTCGGCTCGACGGCGAGCAGCTACGGGCTCTCCTTCTGGACGCCGCAGATCGTCAAGAGCTTCGGCCTCGGCAATTTCGAGACCGGCCTCCTGAACAGCATCCCGTACGGTTTCGCGTCGGTGGCCATGATCCTCTGGGGCCGGCACAGCGACAAGACGGCGGAGCGGCGCTGGCACCTCGCCCTCTCGTTCCTGATCCTGGCGCTCGGGCTCGCGGGCGGCACGGTCCTCTCCGGGCTCGGCCCGGTGGTCGCGGCGCTGACGGTCGCGGCGGTCGGCGTCTACATGCTCAAGGGTCCGTTCTGGGCGCTGGCGACGGAGCAGATGCCGCCGGCCGCCGCGGCGGCGAGCATCGCGGCGATCAACGCGGTCGGAAACCTCGGCGGCTTCCTCGGCCCCTACCTGATCGGCGCGATCAAGGACGGGACCGGCAGCTTCACCCTGAGCCTCGTACCCCTGGTGCTGTTCGCCCTGGTCTCCGCGGCCCTGTCGCTGGTCCCGGGCCGCACCGCGCGTCCGGACCAGGGCGCCGCCCGCCCATCGACCGCCTGACGGCCCCGCCGGGTGTGACGCGTCCCGGCCGCGGAACCGGGCACGGGACCGGCCGGCCGGCCGGCCGACTGCAGCCGAGCCCCGGCCGGGGCCGGTCCAGAACGGGCCGCCCCGGCCCGGGGCACCGATCACCGGAAGCCCGTTCCATGGCCCGGGACGGCGCCGCGCGGACCGTCCTCCCGGGGAGCCGAAGCGGCGGGCCGAGGCGGTAAAGCCCGTACCGCGGCGGACCTGAGGGGGGCGCGGATCGCGGGGCGGATCGACCGCGAGCCCGGCCGATGGGGATCGCGGGTGCGGTCGCCGGCGGCCCGCGATCCGGTCCCGCTCGCGCTCGGAACCGGCGCGAGGCGGCGCGCAGGCCCGCGGACCCGGCCTCCGCGTCGGCGGGGCGCCCCCGGCCCGCCCCGACCGGGATCCCGATCCCGGGGCCGCGCTGGCCGCACCGTGCCGAAGCCCGCGACGGGAGATCGCCGTGCCCAAGCTCAACGCCATCCTGGAAACGGCGCTGTACGTCGCGGATCTCGACCGCGCCGAAGGCTTCTACCGCGACAGGCTGGGCTTGCGCTGCATCTACACCGACTTCCGCATGCGCACCTTCGACGTCGGCGGCCGCGGCGTCCTCCTGCTCTTCCCGGAAGGCGCATCCCTGCGCCCGATCGAGACGCCGGGCGGGCGCATCCCGCCCCATGACGGCCGCGGTCCGGCCCACATCGCGTTCTCGATCGACGCGGACGCGCTCCCGTCGTGGGAGGATCATCTCGCGGCTGCCGGGATCGCGGTCGAGGGGCGCACGCGCTGGCCGCGGGGCGGCGTCAGCCTCTACTTCCGCGATCCGGACGGGCACCTGCTGGAACTGGCTACCCCGGGCCTCTGGAAGGGCTACTGAGCCGGCGCCTCCGCCCGCGCGCCTGGAGCCGCGTCAGCGCGGGGCAGCAGGCGATCGGTGCGCGGGGCGGCGGCGGTCGGCGTCCCTCCCCGCGCGAGGCTCCGCGCGCGCGGACGGGGGCGCTCGATCCGGCGCGGCCGAACGGGGCCCGGCCCGCAGGGCCGCGCGCGGCCCCGCGGTGGCCGGAACGACAGAGCGGCCGCCTCCTCTCGGAAGCGGCCGCTCGCGACGTCGTCAGAACGTCAGATCGGAACCCCGGCGGCTTGGCGGAGCGTCGAGGCGCTCCGCCAAGCCGAACGGAATCGTCGGGCCGGACTTAGTACGAGCCGAACTTGTAGTTCAGGCCTGCGCGGACGACGGCGAACTCGTCGGAGCGGCGGCCGACCGGGCTGTAGAAGGCCGGGACGTTGGAGGCGGCGTTGATCACGAACGCGCCCTGGT
>Ga0160428_1000732_pt1 | contig 31733 bp, 40 predicted proteins | sample SolpanmetagenomM_FD_108198 | JGI IMG/M metagenome (GOLD analysis project Ga0160428, IMG submission 108198) | Solar panel surface microbial communities from Lawrence Berkeley National Laboratory, California, USA - M | ecosystem: Engineered > Built environment > Solar panel > Unclassified ... | reverse complement strand
GAAGACTGTCAGCATCATGTCTAAGATCACAGTCGCCGGAGTGCGTACCAACGTACAGCAGCTTCTCGATTACTCCCAGAACACCAAGAAGCGCAACTTCCTCGAGACCGTCGAGCTCCAGATCGGCCTCAAGAACTATGACCCTCAACGTGACAAGCGTTTCTCTGGAACCGTCAGACTCCCCAAGGTCCCCCGTCCTGGAATGAGCATCTGGTGAGTGAAGCCGAAAGAAGCGACGACGACGAGCAGAAAAAACCAATAGTCTGCAAGTCGCCAAAGACAACAAGGACTAACACAGACTCAAGCATTCTCGGTGACCAGCACGATATCGATCGTGCCAAGCACCACGGCATCGACGCCATGTCCTCTGACGACTTGAAGAAGCTCAACAAGAACAAGAAGCTCATCAAGAAGCTTGCTCGCAAGTACGATGCTTTCATCTCCTCCGACGCTCTCATCAAGCAGATTCCTCGTCTCTTGGGTCCTGGTCTTTCCAAGGGTAAGACAAGATCGCCATCCGGTTTTCGCCGAGCAGAAAGACTGACACATTTCTACAGCCGGAAAATTCCCCACCCCCCTTTCCCACAACGAGGACATGGGTAACAAGGTCACTGAGGTCAAGTCTACCATCAAGTTCCAGTTGAAGAAGGTTCTCTGCATGGGTGTCGCTGTCGGTAACGTTGAGATGACTGAGGAGGAGCTCATTGGTAACATCATGTTGGCCATCAACTACCTCGTCTCTCTCCTGAAGAAGGCATGGCAGAACGTTGGAAGCTTGACCATCAAGGCTTCCATGTCCAAGCCTCACCGCTTGTATTAGAGCAGTCTGTCGTGGCTGCGTCGTGTTAGTGCTATATGGAGGATTTGTAGGCTTTAGCTAGTCTCCAATATCATGTTCATGAAGCCATATCGAATTTTCCAATGTGTTTCAGGTTTCGAGTTTCATGTCTGTTTCGTCACAGTTGCGGGCTGCCCGGGAATCCCAAGTGTTCGACCTTACAGATTTGCCACTTACGATGCTCGTTTGTCTTTACACCGAAATGTCGCAGATGGTTTGTGGTGTCTTTGATCCACTCAATCATCCAATATCATTGTGTTCCAGTGGGAAACCGTGCTTCTGATATCTCACCGCCTTACTTCATCTCAACATACAACATACACACAACCATGCCCCCAACCAACCCATCCCACCTTTTCACCGCCCACCCCTGGCACCCACCCACCCCCTCCCTCGCCGCCTGGCACAAACTCCACATCCCCTTCTCACAATCCAGCAACACTCTTCAAACCCTCGATATATGGCTGCCCACCGCCCCATCCAGCACCACACCGCCTTCGGACAGTGACATTCCTAACCTCCTCGGCCACTGGCTCATCTTTATCCACGGCGGCGCATGGCGGGATCCGGCTATTACCTCCTCCATTTTCGCTACGCCTACGATACGTCATCTACTACCTCCATCTCAGGCAAGTGATGGTGATGGCGATGGTAAAGGTGATGCGAGACAAATCGCAGGCATAATCTCACTAAGTTACAGTCTCTCCCCCAAACCCTCCGTGCCAAGCACGACTCCCGAAGAGGCGCGGAGTCGGCAGGCGGTGCATCCGCAACACGTCCTCGATGTGTTGTCGGGCTTGAAGTTTGCGAAGGAGGTGTGCGGGAGCGGTGTTGAGAGTAGGGGGATACTGATTGGACATAGTTGTGGCGCTACCTTGGCTTTGCAGGCGGTTATGCGCTCTGCTACAGCTTGGTCGAGGCGAGCGGGAATTGAAAATGTGGATGGGGATGATGTGTGGCAACCGGCTGGTATGGTGCTTTTGTGTGGGATTTACGACATACCGTTGTTGTGCAAGCCTACGACGCCGGGATTTGTGCCGTATGCGCCGATTTACAGAGAGTTTGTTGAGGGTGCGTTTGGGGGAGATAAAGAGGTTTGGAGAAGGGCTAGTCCGGTGTGTCATGAAGGGTTTGGGGAGACGTGGAAGGATGGGGATAGATTGATGGTGCTGGCTGATAGTGCAGAGGATGGAATGGTGCCACCGGAGCAAGGAGAGGAGATGTTGAAGGTGCTGGTAAGGCAGGGATGGAAGATGGATGGGGAGGAGAGGGCAAGAGGGAGGGCTGTGGTGAGGGCTGAGCTGAAGGGCGGGCATGACACGATTTGGGAGGATGGAGGACAGATTGCGAAGATTGTTATGGATGTACTCAAAAGACTGCAATAACATCAGAAGGAGGTATGCATAGAGGTGTGTCGAGTATTCACGTCAACGTTGAGCAAAAAGTCAGAGCTGCAAGTTACTGATAAGAAACGTTGTTGTAGAACAAGAAGCTGACAAGACAAAGTTGTCCACTATCGATTCATGCGTACTCTCTTGTCAACGGGTTTGACCTTCCAGAGAGTACAATACACACAAGCGACGATCGAGCAAGAATGCATGCTGCACTTACAATATTCTGAGTTGTTGCCTCAGTCAAGTCCCTGCTTTTGGAGCACCGAACATGCTGGACTGTTTGAAAAGGCTGCCGAAAAGAGTTCCATCTGCTTAAAAAACATTAGCAAGATAGCAAAAGCGTTCGGGATGCGGTAACTTACGTCGCGTGAAGCTGCACTTGAAACCCTTGACACTCTTAGAGTGCTCATGATAGTGCGCACAGAAGTCCAGTACGTAGGGTGCATCCTTCTCTGAGCCTAGGCAGAACTTGGTTCCGGTTTCCTCGTGCCGGGACTCAACACATCCGACGTTTCGGCACACTGTCACGAAGTCGTGTTTGTCTGTAATACTAAAAGGGTTGTGCGTGCCTTTACACTTTGATTCTGGGAGAGTGACAGTTGCGGTACTTATCCTCCTCAAAATCGCAACGTGCACCGCTAGTGTGCATCCTGGATGAACAACACCGTCCAGTCCGGCGGTAGCTTGCTGTAATAGAGTATCATGCTTGCCCTCCCATGCATGCTTATCAGCAACGAGTTTGCGTAGGTTGGGTGCATGGGTTTCTTCAGAGAACGCGAGCAGGATTGCCTTTGACGACGGCAACACACACATCCAAACAGTCTTTAGAGAGTCCAGCACGTCGTTTCTGAACCCTTCAGATCCACGCCGGTCGCCTAGTAGATATGCTTCAATAAGAAAAATTTCAGTATCGGGAGTAGGTGAAACGTGATCGATTCGATCGTAATAAAGCCAGTTCACCAACAGGCCGAAGACTGATGCATTCTCTTCCTTCAGTGTAAAAGCACCATCCTTTGCTTCTTTCCAATTGCCCGCGAGCGCGACCTTAAAGTATTCCGCTTTGCTTCTCAGCTTGCTTTCGGGGACGTTGAAGACTGTTCTATTGGGGCCAACAATAATGGTGATCACACGCTCGAACGCAGTTCTACCTTCAGGTTAGTGCATGAGCGGAAGGAGCTATTCAGTGAACTCACACTAGCACATTGCTGGCGCAGGAGAATGTGCGAGAATAGCGGTCAGACGATTCCAACTCGGACTTGGCTAGCCTTTTGTGAGAGGCATTGAAAGTGGTATTGGTGGCAGTTGCTGCTGGAACAGATCCAGGTAAGTGTGACGGAGTTTGGACGGGAGTGAAAGGAGAGCCAAAGAGCGTCGACTGCGGTGGTGATGGTGGCATAATACGGTTGATTGATGGATAGATGGAAGAACTGAGCATGAAGGAGGAATGATGGAAAAGGTGGAAACTGCAAAAAGGTAGGAGAATCTGACTCTGTCTCAAGTGGATTCAGAATTTGGGGCTCAGACACGATCTGAAACACAAGTTCAACTTTGACATCCTCCAAGTGCGTCTGAGACGATGTAACATTTGACGGCCAAATCAACCTCTCCTGCTATCTTATGTAGGGCAGGTCTGTGGAGAACCGGATGAGTTGAAACAGAGGCAGGCACTGCCTCAATATTCCACACTTATGATTGCAATATGACTTCAATGAGCTGAAGCCGTTAGGAAACAAGTCGTGGGATGTTGAATCTCGCCATCGCTGCCACTGCTCTTAGTGCTCTTCCCCAGAAGAAGACCTCGTCACTTCTACATTGAAAGTTAAACACACTTGACTCAGATAATCTTCGCTTTGCAAAATCGCCAAGTCGTCTGACACCACTCTCCTTCAGTTGCTCGTGCACCTTTCATCAGGCTGATGTTCATGGTAGTATGCACAGAAGTCGAGCTTATAAGGAGCTCTTGAGGAATGCACGAGGCTCACTTTAGGATCCTCCTCTGCCTTCACTGGCGAAACATATTTGCAATCTAAATGAAGACAGCCAAAGGTGTGCTGGCGACTTACTGGCACCTCATTCACAATATATCGGCCTACCGTGTCTCGGCGACTGAGGCAATGTAAGTTCGAAGCAGCACCGACAGCAGCGGTCTGAGCCTGTATTCGCTTCAAGAATGCGACATACACTGCAAGGGCGAATTTCGGGTGAACATTGTCATTATGTTCGCTTGCTTGTTGCAGGAGAGCTTCATGATGGCCTTCCCAGGCGTGCGTGTCGACGATCAGATTGCGAAGATGTACACTCTGAGTCTGTTCGCTGAAGGCGAGCATGATTGCGTCGGTCGAGGACAGGCGCTCGTTGAGCCATAGCAGCTTCAGAGCATCCATCACAGCATTTCTGAACCTTGGCGAGCCACGTCTGTCGCCTAAAAGGTAGGCTTCAACGAGGAAGACGTCGGCGTCTAAGGTCTTGGCAAACTCGATGCGATCGTAGTACAGTCAGTCGATATACAAGGCAAAGACTGATGCATTTTCCTCCTTCAGTTTGAACACGCCCTCTTTCGCTTCTTGCCACTGTCCACCAAGCGCAACACGGAAGTAGTCGGAATTTTTGCTCAGGAGGCTTTTGTGCGCGACGAAGACCTTTTCTGACGGTCCCACAATGATGGTGATGGCTGAATCCAGTACAGTGCTGTAACCAATGTTAACATGTCACTGATGAACGCTGTTTTTCTACTTACTCGGGAATATAGCTTGCTGCAGGATATTCACGTGCGTAACGACCTACTACATCTGTCACGAAGTTCGCACTTGTCACCACGTTCTAAGTGACCTCAGTCGTGGCTTTCGAGTCTTTGAATAATGGATGTGTTGATGTTGATGATGGGCTCGCATAGTGTAAGCTTTGACGACTGAAATGTGCAGATAAGGGATGATATCAAGAAGGGGAAAAGACCGAGAGGTTTGAGGACAGAAAGGACTAAATAAAGTGAAAAGGCATGAATTAGCGTGATTCGATCTGCCAATCACTCTTGATTGTTTCAAAACATGGATCTGAAGAGCTCGGATTGGTTTGCTGATACTGCAAACGCGCCAACAACGTGTCCATGAGTTCCACTTCATTGAGCATAAGGACGAGAGCTCATGGCCTTCGTAGTCTTGATGATTGGTGGTGGTTGTGATAGCCTTGGAAACAGTGATGGAAAGAAGTGTACTGTTTGTTTGTTGTAAGAATGAAGTATGCCGTCCATTTGTGAATCAATTTTGGACTGCTAGTGCAATGACAGGGTATGTTAGTGGAGAGGGGTTGTGGTCCGGGTAGAACAATGGAAGAGCGAAATCAAACATATCGCAATGAAATAATATGAACCCGTAGAAGATCTACAGATATAGTGTATTACAGAGACGTGATTTGCTTGCCAATCAATGGTACTCATCTGTCAATCAGACGCCACACTATATATTTACGATGTCTTTCATGCAACAAGTGCGAAACTGATGGTGGCACTGTATTGATGGTTGTCAATAGGCAATCCCGAAAATGCCCTCTCTGTTGTTTCACCTGCAGATCCAATCTAACCCAGAACAGCAACACGTGACGTTTCAGATTCCCAGAAACTGGAACCTGAAACTTTTGGAAACTTCATCTCGACGCCATCACACATGATGGCCACGAAAAGTCCTGCGCTGCTGGACTTAATCCTCCTAACCCGACGCAGCTCTTATATCCCGTCCCAACTCCGTTATCAACATCGACTCCTGCATACCACCTCACTCCGCGCTGCTCTAACTCAACCAACACACACCCCTCCTCCCACTCCAAAACAAACAGTCACACCACCCCCCGGCAACCCCAACCGCCCGCACATCCGCGCCCGCGACGGCGAACTAATTCCTCGTCCCCTCTCCCGGCCTCTCGGCCTCCCACACCCTCCACTCCCCGGTCAAAACACAGGCACCGACGACCGCAACTGGCGCCAACGCCGCGACGACTTCGCCTCCTATGACAAGCACCTGGCGCGGCGACAAGGCCTAATCAAAGACCTCTACGAGAAAAACTATTTTCGAGATATAGGCAATATCGGTGTTGTGCACAAAGGAAAGAGTATACTTGCGCCTGCTACACCTTTTCGAGGAAGTGTTGCCTTGTGGTTTCCGAATCTGAGGGGCAGGACGCTGGATCAGGAGAAAAGCGAGTGGGATACGACGGATGTGCTGAAAGGAAGGGTCAGTGTGGTGAGCTTGTATAGTAGTGAGTGGGGACGAGCGCAGTGTCAGACTTTTATTGGAGAGGGCGAGAATACTGGATTAAGCGCTTTCATGAAGCAGGCGGGAGTAGAGGAAGTGGCGCAGGAAGTAGAGATTAACATTGAAGAAAACGCACTCAAGCATGGGTTGATTAGGATGTTTATGGGGAGGTTACGAAGGCAGCGGAAAGAGGAGGACTGGAAGAGGTATTTTTTGGTTAACAAGGGCATGGACGATCGAATTAGGGATGCGCTGGGGATCTGGAATGGAAAGGTTGGTCATGTGTATCTGTTGGATGCCACGTGCAGAGTGAGGTGGGCAGGTAATGGAGATGCGAAGGCGGATGAGAAGGAGAGTTTGGTGAGGAGTCTGGGAAGATTGGTCGATGAGGCTAAGGGTGTGCAAAGAATGAAGGTGACGAGGCAGGAGCCAAATGCTGCAATTGCGACTGCGCCAAAGGAGGCAATTAGTCAACCAACAGTTCCAGCTTGATAGCTGATAACATGGCCATGAGTACGACCGCTGGGCACTGCCTCCGAATCCGAGGCGCACACGTTGCTTGGCAACATCGAATCACTCACGAGCATTTCACATAGAGCCATTGCAAATTCAAGCTGGGTATGGCAAGAGACACAGCATTCAGCTATTTTGTCAAGTCAGTTCCCACGTTCGGCGCTGATCTATCACACACGATCTCAATCAAATGTACTCCCTCTCAGCAAAGCTCTTGATCATACCCTCACACGTCGACTCATACTCAACCAACTTCACATTACCATCTTCTCCAATCACTGTATTGGACTGGACAAAAACCTTTCTAGGCTGCTTCTGCCTCAGTACCTCAGGTCGCACCTTCTCAGCCCAGAACGCGTTGACGTGAGTTATCTCCTGATACATCTTGGTTCCGGCCTCAACATCAGCAGTCGACTTGTAGATACCGAGCTTTTGAAGAAGAAGGTTGACGACAGGTCGACCTTCTGAAAGGATCTTGGAGCGGTCGAGGAAGATGGTCAGATCGGAAAGGTCGCCCTTCATATAGTCGAGCCGACAGAACTCAGGTCCTGCCGAGAGGAAGGTTTGCAGAATGGCGAAGCGAGCCTGCATATGGATTTGGCCCCATTTCCTGCTTTTTGGATCCCAGAATTCTAGAGCTGCTATCCCAGCTCGAGCCATGGAAAGGTATGCAGCATACAGAACATCTCCTGCTTCGCCGTTGATGTCTTTACTGCCATCACCAAAACCGTATATCTTCAGTGTGGGGAAGTCGCAGCACAGCGACATTGCTACACACTCCGCGCGACACTCCTCATAACTCGATCCGATACTGCTAAACACACTTCCCCAAGTCTGGCCTGGTTTGTACCAAGTTGTAATTGGCTTGTTTGTGATGGGAGATAGGGGTGGATTCTTGTGGTCGAAATTGAAAACACCTGGTTCTGTTTCCTGCAAGAGCTTTCCACACCCATGACCGAGCAGTTCGTGGAGGCCGACTTGTACCTCGAAGGCAGCTTCTCTGAGCTTCTCGTAGATGGGGAGATCGGACTCTTTAATGAATGGGATTTTCTCGTTGGCACCTTTGGAGTTCAACACATTGCCCAAACTGACGTTCTTGAAGCCTTCGTTTTGACGGATATCGTTGTGGTTTGGAATGTTGATTCCTGCGGGTATGCCTGATCCTGCGAATGTCAATACTTCTAGAGAAGTAAAGTCGGGTGCAAGAAACTTGTCCTTCTCAAAGTCCTTGCTCCATGGAAGTTTAGGAATCAGCTCAGGTGCAGCATCGACAAGTGCTCCGAATGCCTTGGTTCTTTCCTTGTTGACCATCGCCACGAATCCCTCCCACTCGCCACGAATGCCGTGTGGATCTCTGTATGTTTCGACAAAACCAATGTTACACTCGACTACAGGACCTTTGTCCTTGATCCAGTGTCTCTGAGCATCCTTGAATGCTTCTTGCGAACCTGTCTCGAATGATGAAGCGTACTCTCCAGTCATCTTCTCCTCGTGCTCGTTTCCGGCATACTTTTGTGCTTCGCGCATTGCTTCTGCAACTGTCTTCATCTGCTTACTGTGATCTCCGTACTTGAATGTGACGGTCTTGCCAGCCAGCTTGCCTTCCAATGTCAGCTTGGTTTCCTTGATGTCTAGTCTACTCGGTGCTGTCTCGCTGGAAGCAAGTAGTAGCTCAAAGTTGCCACCTTCCACCTTCTTCAGCCTGGTGTTTTCAGGAAGCAAGCCCTTGCTATCGAGAAACTCGCTCACGACCGTGATCTCCTCCGTGGTGATATTGGGAGAGTCAGGGTAGTATGTTGATACGTGTCCTCCGTCAGGATAACCAAGATGCATCTTAGCCACATCTACATCAGCATACATTGCGTCCTTGACTTGCTCATACATGATGAGCGTGACATTGTCATTCGAGCACAATGACTTGAGGTCTTGCTTGGAGATTCTCGGCATGAATTTTGAGTCACCAAAGCCCTTGTAGTTGCCACCATTGGCAAGGAATTGAGTAGCGTAATGTAAGAAATGGTTCAGATCGTCGTCTGAGATGCCTGTCTTCTGCTGTAGACCCTTCCAGTCACCTTTGCAATCTTTGTAGAGCTTTATAATTAAATCATAGATGTGCTCGCTTTCAGGAGAGACTTGGCGCATCGTGATGCGTTCGCCAGCCCAGCATGCCCTCCATCAAGTCAGCATTTCATTGTTTGTCATTCACAGAGACATTGTTCACTCACCTGCTGATATAATGAGCATACAGCTTCTCGCGATTTGTCAAAGCCTCGAAGTGAGGTTTGATTACGAGCGGAACGACAGTGGGTGGGCTGTCCGCCAGGTATTGTTTCAGCATAGTCGGTTCCATGGTGAGTCTTGCTCATTCAAAAAATGTTGTATTACAGTAGATCAGTCACATCAGATTATCATATGTTCACGATGTTGGCAGAGCTCGAAGAGAGGTGTTGCATGTTGTCAGAAGAATGCAGTAAGAACTTGGAAGGGCAGCTCGCAGATGGCGCTAGACCACATAAGGCAGGCGGTGATAGTGGCGCTTGTCGGCTGTCCATGAGACATCACCAGAACTGATCTCCCTGCTGAATTTACTGGCAAATGAAAGTCAGTCCACCTTATCATTCATTACCAGCAGTTTGGGAGCTGCGAATAATGGTCTGCACGTTGCCCGTCATGGCGGTAGCGGTGGCTGTGCCTTTAGCCGAATCCTTCAAACACGCTATGCAGCCCCACTTCCACTTCATCTCTAAAGCTGGTCGCTCGGCCTGTTTTAGAGCTGATGGATTTGCTCTCGATCGCTTTCGACGGTTGCCGTAGGTAATTGTCCTTGTACTCCCGCAACATGTCTTCGTCTACGTCAATGTACGAGCTACTGACAGCTCCTGCGAAACACGGTATGCGGCATGCGGAAGACGAGATGTCTCAGCTATCACACGATGCCAGGCCAGGGAGCAATGGTCATGGTGACCGCGACTCGCACGTGAAACCGTCAGTCGAAATACCAGGTTGGCCAGCTTCACCGCAGTCTATTAAGAAGAGTTGGGGTGAAATCATCTGGGCTGTCTCGCTGGATATATTGTTTGCTCTCTTGCCAGTCGTGTTTTTGGCATATGCCTTCTATGCTCGATATTCTGATGGCGTCGTTGCAAATGCCACTGGGCATTGTCACCGCTTGGTGGCCAGGCAGTCTTGCGCCTGGCATACCTAGAACAAGTTCCGCAAAGCTTCAATTCGACCATAGGGTATCTAAACACAAACTCGTCGTTCGCCGACCTGGGTGTTTTCGGAACTCAGGTCGTGGGAATCATGAACAGCCTCACGGCAGCGTCGTTAGCAGGATCCAGAGACTTTAGGACTTCGAGTATGGATGGCTGGGGCAACGTCAAGATTCCGATGCTAGAGAGTTTCGCCACTGCAGATTCGATCGAGTCTGGCAGCTGGTTTGATGTGCCAAAGGATAACGTGTCATATAGCGCACTGATAGGCTTGCCCACTGGCCCTCTGCCTATGGACAACTCCTCAATAATGATGCTGGAAACTGCCTATTGGATCCTGGACTGCCCATTATTATACAGTGGAGCCAATTTTTCGTCCTCTCCCTTATCCACCAATTTTACGAACATAACAAAACCTCTAGGTCTCTGGGTAAGCGGTACTGGATCGGGCGGAACATATTTCTTGTCGTCGGCGCCCAGCACATCACAGCCTAGATCGCTCTTCTACATTACCCATACTGGTATTGGATTGGCATATGATTTCAACGATTCTTCCAGTTCCACCTATGCAGTATGCTCGTTCATCACTTCTTGGGTAGAAGCTAAGATTCATTGCGTCCGGCAAAGTTGCTCGACAGTGCAAATGCGATGGTCACAACGAGCTATTCCGGCGCCTACATGGACAACATTTGATGATAACCTTGGTTTCCGCAGTATAAACTTTACACAAATTTGGGTGAATGGCTTCATCAATATGATCACTGGCACAATAGACCTGGCCAACCAGGTTCAGATCTACCTAGCCACACCAGATACACCCTTTACAAGGTCATCGAACCTTATTCCACCCCATTATACAATGGATCCGGCCGTATATTCTCTCAGACTCTCTCAGCTCATGAACACGTACAACAATGCACGTGCTGGCACAACCCTGATCACAGCCAACCTGCAAAATGGGTTCGTATCGACGCCTGCAAGTACTATCAACACAACTCTATCGGTGATAGCATATCTCCCTGTTTTCCGCTGCAGTACTCCATGGTTGGTCGTGTTGCTCGTGTCAAGCTTTGCAATGTTAGGTGCCGCAATTCTGAGGACTGTGCTTCGGTGTCTGGCGACGATGGCAGAGCTGGATCTTAACATATCTTCGCTGACGAAAGATAATCTATATCTGCGTCTTCCATTGAGTGGCTCGACTTTGTCCGCTGCCGAGCGTTCGCGACTGCAGAAAGACGTGGTAGTCAGATTTGGCGATGTCATGCCCGAGCATGCTGAGGGACATCTAGCAATTGCGGCTGTGGATGCAGTGCAGTCGCTCGAATGACGAAGAGGCGAATTTATAGTTAATAGTCTGTCAAGCTCAGCAAGTATATGGGACGACCGAGACTGTATGGAAGTGATGGAAAGAGAAATAAATTCTTTCATGTAACACATGAGCACTTGTGTATGAGGTGAGTGTCAAATGTCCGGTGTCGTGGTTGGATCCCTCTAAATCATTCCCAGATCTCTGAGGACTTCCTCCTCAAGTACCTCATCCTCCTTCGCACTCCACACCTTCTGCTCCATCAATGGATCGGTAGGTACCCAACCTCTCCAGCTCGGCGCACTCAAAACCAGCCCTTGCCTTTTGAGCCACCTTTGACGATTGCATACGCCCACATTTCTGGTCTTACCCGCCTCATAGTCCCTTTGTATGGCTTGAAGTGCCCCAATGAATACCTGATCTGCCTGCTTTGGCTCTTGTGCATCTTGAGCCAGCAGTAGGGGCAACGAGTGTGATTTGAACATGGCATACCACGAATACATTAAGTTTGACGAGCCAAGGACATTGTCGTTGAGCGCATACTCGTAACTGAATAGATAGATACGAGCCATTTCCCAATCGATGGTTGCACGGACTTCGTACATTGAATCATTGGTCTTACAATCACCATTCGGTTTGGCTCCACGGACAAGAATATTGCGTGGTTCAAGATCATTGTCGCATAGCTTGCGGGAGGTTTCAAGCGCAGCACTTTGCTCGCTAGAGAGGCGAACAATGGAGTCGAAGTCATCGCTAAAAGACACTAGGCAGTCAGGGTGATGTTCGCTGATCGAAAACCTATTACCAGGGCTTCTGGGTGACGCATTGCTCTGCACAAGAGCTGTGAGAAGGAGAGGAAAGCTTTTGCAGTAGCCATGGCCTGGACCGCAGAGTGTTGCACGTCTATCAGCTCCTATTTCGGCCAAAAACCCGCGAGCACGGCCACTATCTAGGTCAAGTTGGTGCAGTCTTCTTATGGCATCGATACCTGGCCCATTATATGACGCTCTTGTGGCTCGGTGAGTTTGTTCCAGATCCTCTTCAATACGATGCAGCCTTCGATATAAGTGGTGACTGAAAAGTAAACCTCCCTTCCATCAGAAAGCACAAACTTCCCAGACTGTAGCAGACGAGGAATGTATTCTGGTATAGCCAGTTCCGCGACGCGCTGCATGTTTGCGGTATGTTCCAATGTGTCTTTTTCGGTCTCGAATCGTAGAATGACAGCTTCCTGAGAACTATCGGGGTCGACACCTGTAGGGTACACGAGACAAGTACATGCTGTGAATGTGTTTGACAGCACACTGTGGGTGATTTCTTTCCCAGGAAGTACGTGCTGCAGTAGTGCTTTGTCTGGCTCGAGCAGACACGCTTCGATGACAGCCATACTCGCTTGAGAAATGTGGAAACAACTCACAAATGAATAATACCTGCTTGGTGATATTGTTCACCATCGCAGACCCTTTCGGCACTAAGGAGGGCCTTCCATGGTTCATACTATGCAGTCACGACAGTGATTGAGGTTTGATTTTGAGCTGGAAGGGGCTCTCATCAGGTTCACGCGTGACCGTGATCCTCTGTATGAAAATCTTGTATTAGTACTATGAAAATCCAGAGTTGCTCAATTATCATATCTCACAATTGCGCCTGCATCGTCCTGCTGATGGTACATGAGGTCTCATCATTAGTATCTTTAACATTATGCACATCCGTTCCTGCAATATTCTATTGTTCATATGCATCTTCCAAGAACATCAGCATCGGCCCCCATCAGAACATGATTACCAGCGACTTCAATCACTTCCACTATCCACACTTCCACTATTCATACTCTTGTGACTATACAAAACCGACCATCTGCTAAGGTCTCATCAAGCGATCAGACTCAGACTCAGGATCGCGCCATCGACAAGTATTCGCATGTGCTTCATTGCCAATCTTTCTAATATCATCGTAGTTTGCGAAGCAGAGCCAGCAGAACTGAAAGAGGCAGTTTCTACACTATTGTTGCCGTAGTATTAGCATCAGCTAATAAGGAATCACGTCCACAACCATGATAACATCTTTCAGGATTGTACACATTGCTGCAAGACCAGCAGAACTCTATCCAGCACCAGCTGCACCGCAACTTCTGCAAGAAGAAGGTAACACCATCAGTCTTCCATTGTTGTGGTCTGTCGCAAACTATGAGGATTGTGATGAAGAGGGTGATGGTGGTAGACGCGCAGAGAAGGGTGTGAAGAGTGCTGAAGAAGAAAAAAAGAAGAAGAGAGGAAGAAGAAGATGGAAATCTCAAAGTGAGATAACATTGAGATCAGTAAAGTTCACACTGACCTAGATCACGAAAAGTCTGGCGAAACCAAGAAACATAGAGAAGTATGTACTTACAGTCATATGATCACACCCGCCATTCTTCTCAATCCGTGCTCCGCACACCTTGTTAGGGCAGACTTTAGAGAGCGCTTCGACGGCCTCGTTGCTTGCAGCCTCCTCTATCGCCAGCCTTCCTTTAACCTGTCGCGCCATCTCATCTTTCTCAGCAGCATCCCTGACAGATTGCTGATATTGTTCACATGTAAGGTCGTCGTGCCAGATTACACCACAAGGCACGCATGAGCGAGAGTCGCAAACTGTGCAACGAAAGATAGGTCTGTACGAACCGCCATCATGAAGATGGCCAGCCGTGCAAGTAGCTGATAGACAGTATATGAACGTCTCGTCGGTTGACAAGAAAGAGGAAAGCGCGAGTTGATCCACACTGAGAAGAGTTTTAGGCTCGGAATCGCATGAATGATGTGAGATAGGCGAGACTTACCGCTCAAAGACAGCCTTTGTGGCGTGAAGCTTGATGTTTGCATGCGAGAGAACCTCTGTGCATTCAGGACAGGCTATCTTATCCCATGCAGTACCCTCGAGCTGAGTTTCAATCCAATGCTGTAGGCACAGCTTACAGATCGAGGGCGCGTGTTCACAAGTAGAAGTGATCTTGCGCGTGGTAAAGTGATTGCTGGGTCCAGCTTCTTCGCCACAAGCAACGCAGTTTGGGTGTGGTCGTTGACGTGGTTCGACGATGTTCCAATCATTGTCAAATAGAGGAGGCAAGTCCTTCATCCAAAGACTGACGTCCACATATTGTTTGACAGCAAGTCGAAGCGTCTCCACTACTTCAATCCAGAGGATATTAGGTCGTTTGTTGAAAAATTCCTCCTCCTCTGGCAGATGGAAGAGTTCCTCCTCCGGCAGAAAGATGGTCTGCAGTGGTGCTAACATTGTGGCGTTGCTGGCATTGTTGGCGTTATTGTGAAAGCGTTCGAGCACAGCCAAGCTTCTAATGGTTGACCAACTGTCTGAGAACTGCGAATAAACTGGATGATTGGTCTCACCGAAGCGAAACATTGAGCCCATCTCTTACGCAACGCGCAACGCGCAATGCGTGATATGTAGTGTTTTGTAGAATGATAGGATGTGCACGATCTGTTATGAGGAAGGACTGGTGGGAAAGTGAAGTATAACAGAGAACAATGTAGTTAAGAGCGACGCGGTGTATGGGCGTGGGCGCGAGGCAACGCGATCATGAAGTGTGAAACATAACATGCAGGTGAGAGCGAAAACAGTTTTATGCACAAGGTTTGTCAGCGTTTTTTCTAGGCAAGAGCAAGAATGAGACTCCGAAGAGAGCTGCCGTCTTCCACATAGCTGTTGCACTATTCTCTTTAAAAGCTTAAGCGTCTAAAAAACTTGACGAGAAGTTTGCTGTACTTCATGGCGGATCTTACGTTCCAGGTTGGCCCCGTCTAACGACGAGATCACTTAAGCAAGCAGAAAGGCATGGAGCCAGTGTGAGATACGCCACGACACGACAGATTTACCTTATGTGCGCTTATGGACTACCTTTGTTGGTCACCACTCAGCTACAATGTGACGCTTTGCCCGTGATTCAGTGCCAAGAAGGTTGTCTCTGCTTCTCCTCCGTCACCGTCCATCTCGCGTGCGAATCTTACCCCTTGCTGCTCACAAGCCCATTGCAACTGGCCCAGAGTCTTCAACACCTCAACTGGCTCAGTAATAAACGTACCCCAGTGCATCGCTACTGCTACAGGCGCTCTTCGCCTGCTCGAATCTAGACCTTTCTTGCCTTCTTTGCCTTTCGTCATCAATTTCAGCACGCGTACAGCATCCCAAGGCGGCATGTGATTAGCCGCGGTCAATCCCAGCTTGTGACGTGGAAAAGGGCTGAGTGCATCTGAGACAGGAACCAAAGATCGTACGAAGTCGTAAGTGCCGCCAACCCAGATGGGCAGGATCAGCAAATCTGTCGCACCGAGTGCGTCAACAATATCTTGGAAAGCAGGACATGTTGGATATGTCGTGTATTTGGGATTGTCTGCCACTTCGCCTGTTGCCAGGACGGCTTGTTTTGGGGGTGTTGTCGCAGTAGTAGGCGAGGATGATGATGAGGACGAGGAAGAAGGTGGCGAGGGTGGCCATTGTGGAGAGGCATGGAACTGGTAGCCTGTATCTCCGGCGAAGAAAACACGATACGGTGTAGTTTCGGCGTGCATGGGATGTTGGACGAACCAAGAAGACCATAGTGTCATATCCGTATCTAGACCGGAACGACCTGACTGATGCTGTGAGGGCGTACATACGACTTTCAGACATCGTTCCTCTGGTACTTCAGGTTTTAGTGATAGGTAGATAGTATCCCACCAGTCCAGCTCATGCACTCGGCCCTCCGTGATTCCTGAGTCTACGAACCACTGTCTATTGCCCAGAGGTACAATGAAGCGGATAGTGTCCTTGTTCATCCTCCATAGAGCCATCACAGTTTCGTAATCAAGATGGTCGTAATGAGAATGTGAGCAAAAGAAGAGATCTATCTCCGGCAAATCCTCCACCTTGCACGGTGCGGCATAGTAACGCGTCGGTCCTGCTCCCTGCGTTGGAGAAGCACGTTGCGAGAAAATAGGGTCAAAGACACAACGTATTGGTCGTGCTCCATCACTGGATAATGGCGGTATTTGGACGAGCACGCCTGCATGGCCTAGCCACGTCACTCTGGCATTTTCTCTAGTGCCATCAAAAGCAAAATCAGGTGGTACAACCTTCAAGAGCTCTGCAGCTTGCTGTGATCTCGTCTCTGGCTTCTTCAGCTCTTTCGACCTCTTCCTGAGCACAGTCTTGCCTTTACTACCTTTCGTAGTCAATCCTGTTTGTATGGGAGTGGAAGGAGTGGCAAGCACGCTGGCAGCGAGTTCTATACACGGATCCACATCCTCGCCCCATTCTAGATTGTCCCAGATCTCTTTCTGTGTGGGTTTGTGCCAGGACGGCCAAGGATTGCGAAAGCCTGCTATTCGCTCCTGCTCTCGTAATTGGGGAGATTCTTGGCTGTCGGACTTTCGAGATGATTTGAAAAGACTATCGCGTCGAGGACGTGACTCAGAAGGGCTTGGGTTGAAAGAAGGGAGGTAGGATGACCAGCTTGTGCTAATACTCGGAGACGCGAGAACGTGGTGTGCTGGCGGGGAGGTTGGCTTGGTACGTGCGAGACGGGCAGATAGGAGTGTGGGTTGGGGCTGATCCATCGTGTTATTCTATGGAGGCATACTGGATAGATTGCACGATTGAAGTGTCAGAGTTGAGTCTAGGTATTAATGTGACGAACGTGACGACAACTTTGACAACTGTTGCTTGTCTCATACACGTTTCATCTTTGCCAAAGCCAAGTTACAAAGTCAGGTGCGCCTACATTTGGGATTATGATTTGCTGCGTGCCTACCGTTCGACTCTCTCGAGGTCAATCTTTTGTAGCCTCTGTCTATACTATCCTATATAAACCTTCATCTTGTGTGAGAGCGCTCCTCTTAGGGTGCTTAAAAAAGGGTAACCCCGAGTCTTGGGATCTGGATATCTATTTGACCTTCACTAACTGCTTAAGTCTGATTGACAGTCCTCACACCGGTCTATATGCTTTTTAATTGGCTACATCCTAGAGGCCTGTCTATAACCCCCTATTATTTCGGTTGATATTAGTTTCACGCCTAAACCTTAACAGCTCTCTTCCTGCTACTGCTTCTTTAGTCTAGACCTCTAGCATCCTCGTAGCATCTTAAAGGTCTTCTCCTAGGGATAAACCGACATCTCATCGATCTTGACTTACTTTTGACTCCTTTAGCACTCCTCACCGGAAGTACCCTATTATAAGTGACTTCGAAGGCTCTATTACCAGAAGAGCCGCGAGAGGCTTGGGACGTCCAGAAACGGCATAGCGTGTGGATACCTTGTTTCGATCACAACAAACAACTTCGTGTGACACAACGTGGTACAAGGCCCCTTCTTCTCTGTGACAATATAAAATTTCATCGACGTGAATCCTCAAGACAACCAACCTCGAGCTGCACACCTTTGTGATTTTTGTTCTTTTTTTGCTTTCAAAGCTCAGCATGCCACTCCCACGTCTTCCACTTGAGCTCTGTCATCAGATCTTCAGCACAATGTTTCCACCAACTATCCTAAGCGTTCGGCGCTGGCCACAAGATCGTGAGGCTCCTCTTGTGGAAAGAGGTCACCTCGTAGAAAGAGGTCTCTCGAAGTGGGATGTCGCAACGTATTGGACTTTTGATTGTCTGCATACCACGACGTACTATACGACGGCTCGACTGACGACTTCTGGACCTGGCTTATTCCGAGGATGACATGGTGCCTCAAGCTTGATGATTGGGAGGAGTATAAGGGTCGTCCCGGTGAAAGAATATTGAAAGAGCTGCTAGATCGCTGTGCTAGAAACTTGACGCGCCTTGAGCAACAGTTTCCGGGTACCATTCAGCGCGTTGATGTGATCATGCCCAAGTGTTCCTACGAGTGGTACGGGGAGGGTATACATAGGCTCGATTATCTGGCACCCAGTACCTCTCAGTCACTCGGCCCAAGCTTTCGGAGGACACCATTTTCGACTCGAGAAGCAGCATCAGTACGGCCGATGGCTGCACGTATCGTGACGTGGTTTCATGGCCGACGCCTGAAGAGAAACCGAAGGTCCAATCATTAAGATGAACGGGATGAGGAGAAAATTGTGGCAGAAGAAGGAGGGAGAGTTGCACTACCACAGCTTTGAGTGAGCTTTCCAGCAGCAAAGACATATTGCGCTAGTAGGCTTTCAAAGCCAGCATAAGTTTATACGTAAGAGGTGTTGTAGAGTCCATTTCGAATTGCTCAACGCGGCTTTTAGACTAAGAAGTACTAGTCCTGCCATGGAGGCATCCACCAGCGTCGCTGTGAAATAAATGTTGAGCATGTACATTGTAAGGCTTGAGGCAGAATGAAGTAGTAGCCGACCACTTGACTTCCAGCCTTGCTACTTAGTGCGCTCCCCAAGTCGGTCTCAGCGTGTTCCACATGCAGACACAACTACGTCCCTACCACTACGCATAAACTTGGCTTGGTACAATCGTTGCTGGGTGCAATCGTTCACATGGTTCTTCTCATCCACGTTCTTAGCATCCTTTCTAGAAGCAATTCGAGCAGTGGATACCACTTCTGGGGGAACTTACGCCACAACACGTCGAGCGTGCTCACTGTAGCATGAGTGCATCCGTCGTGGTCAGGAATAGGCGAAGGTCTCGAAAACCAGGTTTTGGGGCCACTACCTCATGAAATAAGAAGCTTCATACTTTGAGTCCTGGGTTCTAAATCCAGGTGGTCTTACCCAGACTTTGTGGTACCTGTTCAGTCTTCATCGGACGAATATCCGCCCAAGCCCAGTCCAAGCGCAGCAGCTGGAGCTGGTGAGCGATTCGGCACGGGCTGTGAGGAGACTGCTGGCGGTGCTGGTGAGAGAGCACCGGATAATGGTGTAGGTTTCGAAGATATGGCCACATCTGATCTTGAAAAAGTAGAAGTAGTGGTTGCAGAGGCAGTTTGCTCCTTTTCTTCCACGGGCTTCGGTGGATCGATCTGCGCAGCAGCTGAACTCGTTCTTCGGACTTTCATACCCTTTAGAGCAGTTCCTTCCTTTCCCTTCTTCCTCTTCCTACTCGCTCCACCAGCTGTCCACACGACTGCCTCCTCTCCAACGCGTTCTTCCTCGTCATCCAACCCACCTTTCCCGGCCTCTTCTCTGGCTTTCTTAAATGCAGCTAAGCGTTCCGCTTCCTCTTTCTTGACTTCCGCCTCTTTTGCACGTTCCGACTCAAGCACCGAATCAAGGAATGAGACCTCGTCATCGTCTAGAGCACGGAATTGGTGTTTTAGCTTTGCGGCTTCCTCAAATGCTTCCTGTTTTGCGGCTGTTATCAACCAAATACTAAATCGTCAGCTTTGCGCTTCATACATCATGTCTTGTCGCCGTAAGAATGTGATTGAGTGGGAGAATGCCGAAGGAAGCAGACCTTTGTTAGCTTGTAGCGTTTCATATAGTGAAGAACCACTTTGTTGCTGCGAACGAGATTGTTCTTCTTTGCGTTGGCGCGAGGCTTCGAGCTCTTTTTGCGCTAGAGACCATTCATCGGCGGCTGGAGTGGTGGTTGTGGGAGGGGTGTAAGTCGAGGAGGAGCCGGCGGCTACGAAGCGGGACATTGTGAGAGTCTTTCTTTGAGCGAGAGATTGTTCGAGTGTTGATGTTGACGTTGACGTTGACGCTGACCAATGTATACTGGGGTCGCTTGTTGTTGCCATGAACTATCTTGGGGGAAGTTGACGATAACCGGTGGGTATGTATATCACTCTCGGCAATAAAGCCTCAAAAGCCACGTCAATTTGTGTGGCCAATGTCGCGTGCTCCAATACAGTGACATTGAGCTTGAAATTAGAGAGGCGAACCAATAATATAGAGGTACAAGAACGCTCCTTTTCCTTCTTCTGTGGTGAAGCGAACCGTCGTCAATCTTTTGCCAATTTAGCAAGCGTGAAGCCTGCCTTTTTTCTGTTGCGCGTAATCTCATCGGGGCTGAGCTGACATTTGTCGTTGTCTTGTCCTGTCTTAGCTTCTTGTCGTACTTCACGCCCCCTCGCGTTCAAGTTGATAGCTGGTCGCAACAGTTTTGACTAGAGTCGATCACTGTCACTCTCAGCAATAGCAATCGCACATATACTTACTGTGCTTGGAACAACAACAAATCATATCAGCTGAATATGGCAATACTGGGCTATTCAAAGCTCGTCATATCATCATACGTGCTGGATGTCGTCGTCTTGATGTATGTCGATAATAAAGGTAGACCATGGCAGGACAGAAACTAACATTTTATTCAGTGCTTTCGGCTTGATCAGTCTTGGGTTTTCTAAGATCGATCCATCTTATCATCCATTCTCCATCCTGGACCTCTCAATTTCCTATCCTCTCAGGAATGACACCGTGTCGGACACAGTTCTCGATATCGTGTCGATCCTGGTGCCCGCAGTGGTGATCCTCATTGTCTCCTTCGTCTTTGTGCGAGTCCCTGGAGAGGGAAAACTGTATTCCTGGCGTTCGCGATTAAGCTTGAGAGGATGGGAATTTGCGGCTGGTTGGCTTGGTCTTGCATTGTGTCAAACTACGCAAATCATGATTGTCACTGGACTAAAAAACATAATTGGCAAGCCAAGACCTGATATGCTGGCAAGGTGTATACCGGATGTTGCGAACCTGGACCAGTATATTGTTGGCGGATATGGTAATAATGTGCTGAGAGGCCTGGTTTTGGTGGATCGCAACATCTGTACGCAGACGAATCTGTCGCAACTCAAGGATGGGTTTAGAAGTTTCCCTTCTGGACACTCGTCGAGTAAGTTGAGCTAGCATAACGTCTTACTCCCAAGAGGATACTAACAACATACTAGCATCCTTTGCTGGTTTGCTATATCTATCACTTTGGCTGGCCTCGAAATTTGCCATTTCAGTACCGTTCCTCCCTAGACACACCAAATCACAACCACAAACTGTGCCGGCCACCTCCAGATACACATTGAGAAACCACCGCAGAAACGACCGAGACGAGCCATTTATGCCATATCGCGACGAAGCAGCAGCACCAGCACTATGGTTAGTCCTCCTAGCCTACATTCCGATCGGTGCCGCCACCTACATTGCTGCATCACGTTACTTTGACTTCCGCCATCACGGGTTCGACATCCTCAGCGGAGCGTTTATTGGTATTGTGATAGCGATTCTCTCGTTCAGACTCTACAATCTGCCCTTGGGGCACGGTACAGGATATGCATGGGGTCCTCGCAGTCGTCACCGGGCATTCGGTGTAGGCATTGGAAGGCATGGATGGGTGGATGAAGAGGAGGAAGTAGACTATGATCTATCAAGAGGCCGGAATGTGGGCGAGTTTGAAGTAGGGTCGGCAGAGTCGACTAATCGCATGTTGCCCGCCGCACATGTATGAGATGGAGTTGGGGCCGATGTTGAGGTCAACATGAAACATGAAACATATTTAATGAAATAGCATTTTACTTATGAAACAAGACTTTAATAATGGTATCCACTCACACTGCGCTTGTTACGTGTCGGCTAGTTCGTTACCAGGGCTCTAGATCGGCGAAAACAACAATTAGCCTTTTGCCCTTGAATTTGGCGCGGGGGAGTACATCCACATTCAAACGCCTCTCCTCCCCAATCTCTCCTCTCTGCTCTCCTGTTTTTTCACTACACCTTCTCTCTCCACTACACCTTCTTTCGCGCAAGCTACTCACTCTCGTTAATCCACTAGCTTGACAAGCCACAACCCTCCTGTTCGTCAATATCACCACCAAACTCACTTCACATCCCACCACACACCCACAACAACAATGAAGTTCTTCGCCAGCGTCTGCGCTCTCTCTGCTGTTGCTTTCGCGACTCTCGAGCCTAACCATGTCGAGAAGAGACAGATCAATGACCCTAATATCCCGTATGTTGTCAACATATCCTCGCAATCGTGTATCGCTCAAGGCTAATCACTCTCCAGTGTGAGCGTGGAAATGGTCCTATTCACCGCACTTCCCTCCTCTCTTCTCGCGCTCGCCATCACAAACAAGGCAGCTGCCTCGTCCGCGATCGCATCTGTACGTTACCGCCACTACCATGCTGCCACGCTTGCTCTACACACAAACTAACACGAGCTTCAGGAATTCGCCTCAGGCACAGCACCCTCATGGTTCCAAGCCCTCCCCACCAACGTCCAGACCTACCTCATCCCCGCCTCCGTCCAAGCCGCAGTGACAGTCGCACCCAACGGCACCGCCTCACCCACCAACATCACCGCCGCTCCCTTTGCACAAACAACCGGCAACGTCACAAACGCCAACGGCACTCTCCTCGTGGGTCCCACCCTCACACGCAACGGCACCGTCTACATCAACGGCACCGTGGCCTCCACACCCGCCAGCAACGGCACTCTTGTCGCCGCAACAGGGAACGCTACCATGGCTGGCGGTGTTAACGGGACTATGGCTAATGGAACTGTGCTTGGTGGTGCTGGCGGTGGTGCGGGCGGTGGTGCGGGCATGACTAGCCGTGCTACTACGTCTGGTGGAGCAAGCGCGACTGGTGCTGCTGCAAGTTCGGCTAGTGCTAGCAGGACGAGTTCTAGCTCAGGTGGTGCAAGCGTGCCTACTGGTGTTATTTCTGCGGGATTGGCGGGTATTGTGGCTATTGCTGGTGTTCTTGCTTTGTAGATTGGGTGGAGCAGGAAAGATTTGGGTCGTTCAAGGTATGAGTCATAGGTGTGAGCATATGAATGGGAGATGCGAATATGAGGTAAAGAACGACGCATATGGTTTGCTAAATTTGTTGGCTTGTTAGGCGGATTTTCATGTGGTATGGTTCTCATGATCTGATGTAATTGGTATGAGGTGCTTTTTTCGAGTTTTATACCTTATTTCTTTCTTTCCCTTCATTTAGCGTGCGAGCGTAGATGGTTATTCACGAAAAGCTTTCTCCGGGCGCGATGCACATCACTACTGTTCATGCTTTATTTCTCAATGACCAGCATCATCTCACTCATTCCCGTTTCCAGTTTCTACAAAAGCAATCAATCATGTTGTCATCATCGTCCAATCTGCTTTTCGTCAGCATCCACGACTACATCTCCTCGCCTCACCCGCCCCTTGCGCCTCAAACGAGCATCACGTCTGAAGAAGAAAATCAACAAAAAGAAGTTTAAGCTCACATCACGAGCGAGGCGGAGGTATTTCCCCTTCGTCTGTCTGGTTTACAGCATGATTCAACTTATAATTGTATTTTGTACTTGCAGACATGCAAAAGCGATGGCATCACTAATGTCAATTTATGTAATCTATCGAGACACGAAAATTTCAGATTGCATAGGCTGGCTTTCGCTGTTGCTGTCGTGTAGGTATGAATGCCCTGCTGGAATAAGTGGTGATAACGTGAGTTGTGTGTTGAAATGGATGGACGATTCATGGCATAAACACGCTTAATGACGGATGATCGAAGGATGGATCTTGCTCATCAGTTTCATTATGATATTCGTAATACGACGGAGGAGTCTGATGATGATGTCTTGCTTGAGGCTGTCCGGGGGAAGGAAGTAGTTGTACAACACAGTCTTCAATTGCCAGTACAGCATATTTGCCATTCAAGTGCAGCAATATACATGCAAGACTTTCCTAACGTCTTGGCGGTATCGAGGTGAATGGGCAGAAGACCACAATAAATCCGAAAGGCGAGCAGATTGTCAGTTGTTGTTTCAATCTTTGCTCATGCACTGATTTGGTGTCCTTGCTTGAAATGAAGGAGAGTGGGTGCTATTTCGACAACTGCCAATGTCCTATGACTCAATCGTTGTCAAATGCGCTCATGGTGCTACAGGCGTTTCTCAACGCACTGATGATGCAAACCCCCTTGAATTGCTTTTGAAGAGAGTACTAGTCGGCACAACCCAGAAAGAAAATTAGAGATCGGACATTTCTGAGCCCTCATCAAAATGCCGGCAAATTCCTTGCATTGTTAAAGTCTTTTCCATAATTCCGTTGATAAGCTGGTAATGTCCGTTCAAACGAGATGTCCGCAAAGTCGTCCGCTTGTAGGTAATTCGTGTTCATGTCGTCTACGAATGTTGACCAATCCCAACCGCTCCATAGTGCGCTGTTTGTGGCGATGTTGGAGGTCATGCCGGGGTCGTTATAAGTCATGTTGAGGTCGTCGAGGTTTTGATTTGTTGGATCTTGGAAGCTGAGCATGTCGAAGTCTGTTGTAAGTGCGATAGGTGGGGCGGGCTCGTTTATCGAGGTAGAATGTGTCCACGCTGTGGGTGCGGGTAAGCTTGCGAGGTTCGTGTAATGTTGTACCGGCTCTTGCGACTGGGTGTTGAAGAGTGTTTTGTTCACGATAGCAGTGGACGTTGTAAGTCCTTCCATCTTTGCTCTAGCTTGTCTCGCTGCGATCATGAGCTTCTCTAGTGGCTTCCACAACATGCCCTTTTCAGAATCTGCGACTTTTTTGCCGTACTGAATGAAAGATCCCTCTACCACATTCCACGCGCGTGCTGCAAGCTTGCTATTCGGCTCAACACAGAGCTTAGCTAGGACAACGCCAAAAGAGTGCCAATGGACACGATTAGACCAGCTCCATGGTAGTGCTCTCGGATTAGTGCCCAGTTGATGACCGATTTCGAGCACTTCTATAGCTAATGAGAAGACGACGTCGTCGACGTGACTGGTATGTGAGGCATTACGGCGCATAGGCATCGCGGACAGAAGGACTTTTTGGATGATGACGAGCTTGACCACAAGAATGTTGACATATTGAAGGTCGATGGTTGGATCGCAGTATTGGAGGTAACGATCTGTGGCGTACTTAATTGCTGTTGGATAGTCTGCGTGCGCATGCAAAGGGTTTGTGTTGGTAGATCGTGGAGCTTCTGTTTCACTCATTTTGGCATGGTATGCGTCTTCGAGTTTGTCAGTGATGTCTTTGCTTTGGCTAAGGTATACTGCTCTTACCTCCTATTACGCCGAACGTGTAGTTGGTCATATTCGAAACTGTATCGAGCAAGCTTAGGAACATGGCTACGCATGTGTAACCAGTTTGAGCTTTCAAAGGTCCTTCAGTGTGGAAGTCGAACTGACTGTCGTCGATATTGAGCGGTAGCATAACCATTGTATTTACTGGAAGACATGGATACGTGCCACGATCCAGAGACACTACAATGTCGAGCCTGCGCATATTGTGCCACACTCGACGACGCATTTCACGTTCGAATGGCGATAGCTCTTCGTTGATCTCGTCATTGTGTAAACGTAGTGCATGAGCCGTTCTCAATGCCAGACCGAAGAGACTCCACATCTTTCTCGAGCTGTCTTCTGTCCTCAAAGCCAGCTAGTGCATGAACGTTAGTCTTGTCCAGTTATGACGAGGAGATGTTTGGAAGACCTACAAGATATATCATAAATGCCTGTAATGTAGTGAGCTCTGTTGTGCGATGAAGATCGGCCTGAGCCAGTGACAGTTCAGTTGCAAATTGGTATCGTGTCAGAGCGGATTGACGATCGACGTTGAAAAGCTTCACACACTCGTCGGGCTGTAAAGTCACGATCGCTGCGTAGAACACCGCGAAGGAAAGTGCTCTTATGGCTGGGTCGTCAAGTGACAGGTCGAGGTAGTTTCCTTGTCCAGTCAGAAAGTACTTGATTGAGGGACCGTGTAAGACAGGTTGCATTGTTAAGAACCTATAGATGAAGACATCGCATAGAGCAGCAGCACTTTCCGTATCTGGCATATCGAGTAAGGCTGGATTATAGACGAATGAATCTGGATCCATAATGAAGAGATCGACGTGAGGTGCTCTGTAGTGATCGATACCTCCTGAAGATACTCCCGTGCCCGGTGTGGAACCATCTTCTTCCTCAGAGTCATCCAGCACTTCACTTATGCCATTGATCTAAGCATGAAGTGAGTATTGATGTCGTGTCTTTTCCATTATGAACGAAGCTTTGCTTACCTCACTGCTTAGCGACTCCCAGAACGCGCTTCCCATGTATTTCTTCGTGTCTGAGCCTGAAGTGCTACTAGTGTGCGGTTGCAAGCTTGGAATGTGATGCGACGGCTCCTGTTCGACTACCACAATATCTGTGTTTGCTTGACCATTCGATTGTGCCTCGAGCGATGATGGTGCAAATGCTTTTACCAGATCTTCCAGACGTGCCAATCGTGTTCGAAGCTCTACATCCTGCTTCTTCCGCCCCCCATTCCTACCTCGCGGCAACCTTGGCCGATCCACGACGACACATGTCACCCCAGCACGTTGACATGATGTACAACCACCCTCTGCACGGTCACATTTTGTTTTGCGCTTTCTGCAACGTTCGCAATTGAGGAGATTCGTTTTCTGTGTTGCGCTGCCAGTGTTACTGCGCGAAGGCGCCTTTTGACTCGGTGATGAACTTGATCTTGCTAAGGCGTCAACAGATGCAGGGGAAGCCATAGTTTCAATGATGACATGTCAGAAATCCCAAGATGAAGTTCAGTGTTCTCATTCAGAGGATGATCATGATGAAGCAGTAGGTAAGCAGATGAGGAAAGATTGAAAACATAAATATGCTAACCAAAAATGCCAAGCCGTGTTTCAAAATCCAACGGCTATATTAATCAGCCCGCGTCCGTCTTTTCAGATGGAGGATGGAAGACAGAGTGCTATACTGATACTGATACAGTATATCTGCAGAACATTCACTCACTGCAGATAACTCTGTAGTATATCGTATAAATCATGTACCTACGCTATAACCCAGGTGATACCTTGTATGTTGTACATTTGTGATTGCCATTCCAATGCCAGTCCGCCACCTATGCCACCTGTGCTTTCCACTTTCATCTTCGTCGCCAGAACCTCTGATAAGCAAATGCCACCGCACCAATGAAACCGGTCAAAGTGACCACCGTCGTCAAAATCCGTGGCATACCTCTGCTAATAGCCTGACTGTACCTCAACTTATTCCTGTCCTTGAAACTTGTTGCCTCGTTCACTCTAGGGTACTCAAAGTCCGGCTTCTCAATCTCCAAAAACTTGCACAATCCGTCCCAGCCCTCTCCAATTTGAAACTCGTACAACTGTCCTTCCGGCACTAGTGTCCTGATAGCTCTGTAGTGGTCCTCATATACTTGGCGGCCATTCTTCTCGAAGTCATCGTTGAAGAGCCCCTTGAATAGAAGGCGTGACATGCGTGACCATTTGCCCATGACGTCCACGTCGAATTTACCGAGAAAGAAGAGCCATGGGTCGGTCATGGAGTTGCGGATTGTACCAACACAAGAGCTGTACCATCCGTCCATTGGTCGATTTGTAAGAACAACTTTGGCATCTGGGTAGGCGGCGATGAGTTCAGGTCCGAAGGCACAAGCAGGAAGATCGCAAACAGCCTGTATGATGTGTTAGTGACTGTATTGTGAGGTACTTGTCTCAGATATTTTCCCAAGATTGACATACTTGACAGTGACCAAGCAGTTGATCCCAATCTTTCTTCTCAAAAGGCTTGTGTCCGAGATGGCTGAAGAACTTGCCATTGATAGCATCAATCCACATGTCGTTGTCGTCCGGGTCTACCATGAGGTTGAACATGTGGTAGCAGTCAATGTACCCGAGCAGTTTGAGGGCTTCCCACATAGCTAGAAGCAGAGCGTTGATTAGTCCGTGTTCGTCTGTATAGTCTCGTGTAGCTGCTCCACGGAATAGGGATGTTTGAGCTTACAAGCAGTACCAGTTCTGCACATCCCCAGCACCAACACCTTCATAGGTACCACTCTCTCGCACTTTCGGCGATCAATGTGTCTGTTGGGCGCAAACATTTCAGGGAAACGCTCTTCCAATGTGACCTTGGGCTTGTTGATCTTGGAGATGTCCATGACGAGTGCGCCCGTCTTTGCGAAGGAATTTTGGTCGGCCATTGTGATTGTTGTGATAGATTACAAGAAGATAGGTATGGTATACGGCTCGACTGGAGGTAATCGCTATAGAAAGCTCGAGACAAGAGGCGACTGCGGAGGTCTTGTATCGAAAAGAACTCCAGAAGTCGGCGTGATTGGTAAATGGTCTCGTGTTGAACTCGCTGTTGCCGATAAGTGTACAAGAAAGAGGTAGAAAGGAAGGACAAGAAGAGAAGTAACAGTTGAGAGAAGGGATAAACAGAGGAACAGGCAGGACGACAAGTAGAACCAAGGTGAACTACTTCAGAAATAGGGGTACATGAAATATGTTGACACTCTTGGCAGGGGCGCGACGATTAGGTTGCGGGGTTTCGCGCCTTCCCGGGACGGTTAATCTCGATACAACGTCTGTCAATGTTTATTTGCACGACATCAAGCTCGCCACTGTAATCATTTTGCAGTACATCCTTGCAAAGACATGTATTAAGCATTAGGACAGTCTACACTAACAAGTACAGTGTTGTTATGGACTGTAGTCGCAGAAACCGCTTGCTAGTCTCTTAGCATCTCTCCGCTTTCCAATTACGCCGTCTTTCTACCATCATTCGTTCCCTTTGAGCGTGCCTTTTTTATCCCTAGTCGCCATAATTACCCATTCGTGTCACGTCGTTCCTGATACTCGTCATACGTCGTTGTCTCTTCTTCATGAAGGCCGCTCGATTTGTGCTCTCAAAGCTTCAGAGCTCCCAGTATCCTATCAGCCATTTGCTTGTACTGCCATGTATTACCATCCACTTTCTTGAACTGCAGGCCATGTAGGCTCAGCAATGGCACCTTGACTACCAATATCTCAAACGCCATTTCCATCCCTTGATTCATATCGTTTTGCACGTGTGTTGTTGTCTCACCAGCAGGCAATCTACTTGACGTTGCGTCTGCGCCAGGCAGTTTCGGTGGAGTGGTATTGTTCTCGTTGTGCCGGCGAACTGCTTCTTCATCCGATTCTTCAGAATTCGTAGAGCCGTTTTCGAAGATAGGTTGACGGGGTGTTTTTGGTGTAGTTGGTGCTTCATGGTCTTTGTCGCGGTCATCACGGCCACCTCGAAGACCAGCAAAGCTTATCCTTCTCCGATGAAGCGCCATACTGGCTCGTGGTTGTGGTTCTTGCTGTGGACTGTCGACTGGCTTGCGAATGTCCGCATTAGTGCGGCATGTGAAGCCTCCCTTGATCTCGCGAAATTCGATGCCCATGTCACGCAAGACTCGAATGATGTCGGTTCTGATATAAGACAGAGGCTTGCTGCTGGTGGTCGAGACACTAAAGAGGCCTTTGAGGTAGACCGGCTTGATATTTTCTTGGCTTTCGATAGGATGGGCATCCTGCGTAGCATAAGTCGCCAGTTCCGCGTCGGTCTCTTCTGGCAAATCTGCATCCACGTTTTGCTCACGAACATTGCGACGCAATTGAATACTTTCACGTGGGGCGTTGTTGCCAGTAGACTTCGTGCGTGAGGTCGATGCTCGTTCGTTTGGCCTGTTATCCGAAGCGCCATCTCCAGTCATGCTAGGATTGTCCCGTTGCATAGCCTGTTGTGGCATTCTTCCTTCAGAGGTGCCACGTCGTGAGAAGCGGCGCCTCAGGTCAGCAGTATTGATACTTGTCGAACGACCAAGACTGAGTCCTCTGGACTTGACAGGCTGTAGTTGCTCTGGTGTCTCCACGATTGGTGGTGACAACAGTTCTGGATGATGATTTGCATACTTCGCCAATGACGATGGTGGTGGCGCATCCTTGTCTCGTGTCTTCCTTACACTCAACAATTTGCTAGGTGTTGTTATTGTATTTGCAGCTTCCGTCACTTCCACTGCCGGCGTTGGTGTTTGCAAAGCTGTTGGCTTGTCACGCTCGGTATTGCGTCCGCGACGAGTGCTGAAACGACGAAGTATGCCGAAGCCACCTTCTTTCTTCGCGGGCGTCGTCTCCACTTGCACAGGCTTGGCCGGTGTTGCTGGTGTCGGTTGCTGAGCCTTTTCGATCTGTTCTTTCATCTCGTCTTCACCATGTGTTCGAGCTCTTGGCCTTGCACGTCCACCAGTAGGTTCCTCACCCTCCATTTCATATGCAGCAGAGTTGGTCACGGCTGGTTTGGGAGCTGGCAGATTTGGCAATTGCAGCGGCTTCTCTCCTGAAGACTGCGGCATGGCTAATGCACCAGGATTCTCCGCAACCTTTTCACGTTCTTGCTTTTCGCGGACCAGATAGTAGACCGATATCAACGGATGGAAAGCGTTCACAGGATCCTGTAGTTGATCGATGGTTTCGGCAGAGCCATTGGAAAGGGACTCTCGGGCAGATGCGGAAGGTTTCTTGCGATCTAGGAAGTCGAACATCCCACTCTTCTTTCGATCGCCTTCATTCGTAACATTTACGGCTCTCTGTGCTGCTTGCTGAACTGCTTTTTGGTAATCCTCAGATCTGATTATCGCTTCCAGTTGTGATGTAATATAGTCTGCAGGACCAAAGTCGAAGCCCGTCATCTTGTCGATGACCTTTTTATCCAGTGGTAGCTGCAAAGGCTCGCGTGGTGGGAGGTGATTCTGTGTAGGTCCATCGAAACCTTTGTTCAACCACGGGTGACTCATGATTTCGGACAAAGTAGCTCGAGTTTTTGGATCAGTGACAAGCATTCGTGATATGAGGTGCCGACACTCTGTTAAAGTGTTAGTAATGTCAATAGGATATGGAAATGAAGTCACCAACCTGTTGACAGCCAGGGAGGATACTCAACGAGTCCTTTCTTGATCTTGGCATGCAGTTGAGGCATGCTCTGGTCATCGAAGGGCACTTTACCACACACGAGGACATATAGGACGATACCGAAACTCCAGATGTCGACCTCCGGTCCCAAATATGCCTTTGCTTGCAACAGTTCTGGAGCAGCAAAATAAAGACTACCACAAAACGTCTTCAGCAGACTCTTTGGAGCGAACAGGTTACTCAGGCCGAAATCGATAATTTTGATATTTCCTTCTTTACTGATGAGGATATTCTCGATCTTAAGATCTCTGTGGACAATACTGTTCCGGTGGCAGTAATCCAGTGCGCTAGCGATTTGCCTTGCGAATTTGCGAGCTTGTTTCTCTTTTAGTCTTCCATGAGATATAATGTAGTCCAGCATTTGACCACCATTAACGTATTCGAAAAGCATGTACCAATGGTAGTTTGTGCGGACAACGTCGCGCATACCGCAGATGAAGGGATGGTTTAGCAGTGTTACTATCGCTGCTTCACGTGCTGTTCTGATCTCTTTGGAATGGTCCGCTCTTTCTCGATCCGCTTGACTACGGTGTTCGTCTGTTGACTGGCGAGGTATAAT
>Ga0160428_1000731_pt1 | contig 31758 bp, 27 predicted proteins | sample SolpanmetagenomM_FD_108198 | JGI IMG/M metagenome (GOLD analysis project Ga0160428, IMG submission 108198) | Solar panel surface microbial communities from Lawrence Berkeley National Laboratory, California, USA - M | ecosystem: Engineered > Built environment > Solar panel > Unclassified ... | reverse complement strand
GCAAGCCAATGGTGCAAACGGATTACCTAAACGGCTATCAGTACGAGAGCGATTCACTACGCTTTTTTGCTCACGCCGAGGGGCGCGTGCTACGCTTCGTCTCGCCTACCTCAGGGCAGGTACGCTACGAGCGTGAGTATACCCTGAAAGATCACTTGGGCAACCTACGCCTAGCCTATCGCCGAGGCATTCCCACTTACTACACCGCTACGATGGAAACCACGCCTGCAAGCTGCGCCACTCAGGAAGAGCAGCAGTGGGACCAGCAGAGTCTGGTGTCAACCCGCACTCAGGTCAATGCCCTGGCGCGTACGGGTAGCTATGTGGCGCGCCTGAACGCAGCAGTGGGTAAACCTATTGGGCCGTTAAAGCTGCTATCCGTACAGAAAGGCGATACAGTGACGATTACGGCGCCGGGCTTTTATCCACAGCGCGTGAGCAGTGGTAGCAGCTATGCCTTCTCATTGCTTGGCTACGTAGCGCAACTCGTGAAAGCTGGCCCAGCTCCGACCCCAGCCGGGGACCCGAACAAGCCGCTCAAGCCCTTAGCCTTCCTCAATGTGAGCTTAGCTATAGTGCCATCTGTGGCGCAGGTAAGCGGGGGGGTGCCCAAGGGCTATGTAAGGCTGCTAGCCTTCAACCAAGACTCGGTGCTGATTTCGAGTCAAACTCGGCAGCTCTCGACGCTGGCCAGCGCAGGCTATGAGGAGCTGAAACTATCACTGATAGCTCCCACGACGGGCTACATAGAGGCCTATGTAGGCAACGAAAGCGAAGTGGACGTCTATTTTGATGATGTAACCTTAGACTATCATCCCGGACTGCAAATACAGGAGAATCAATACGACCCATGGGGCCTGAACTTAGCCGGGCTGAATTATACATCGCCAGGTATGCATGATCTAAATAAGTATCAGTTTAATGGCAAAGAACAGCAAGATGACTTAGGCTTAAACTTGACCGATTATGGAGCTAGATTATACGATCCACAACTTGGAAAATGGCATTCGGTTGACCCACTGACAAACTCTATGCGGCGGTATTCACCTTATAACTACTGTTTTGATAACCCCCTCCGCTTTATCGATCCAGATGGCATGGGCCCTGAAACAGTAAAACCATTAGGAACAAAATCTCAGGAGGCATATAATATGTATAAACAAAATGCACAAGCTGCAGCTAATAATGGTAGCAAGGAAGGTAAAACGGCGCTAGAGACAATAAATCGTCTTGAATCAAGTTCCGTAACATATTATATTAACGCTGGTGAAGTTGTATCCGGGAAAAATGCCACTGTTGATAAACAGGCAGCTGCGATCATTAATAATGGTCCTGCCGCTGCCACAAAGGGAGGCAGCACAGATTTCAATTGGGACGACGACAGTAATTCAGTTATAATATCTGTAGCACCTGATGGACAGCTAACACAGGGTTTTTTGGGAGATGAGCTAGCTACAGCAGAGCAATTTGATACAGGCCAATTTGGCTTTTATGTTTCGGGAGCCGATGGCGACAACACTAATAGTGGTGGCTCGTTCGGGTACACGGCAAATATGGAGGTGAAAACGAAAGAAGCTGCTGTTGGAGGCTTGAAGAATGCAGGGCTTCTAGGAAATGGAGTATCGCCTAGTAAATTGGAGCACAAAAAAGACTACAGCTCTCTTCCAATAATGGATGGTATAGCTGGCACTGGACAGGCGAGTTCGGAACAGGTTACGAACCTTACTAATTCAAGTGGTTACTCTAATATTTTATCAAACCCTACTATGGCGCCGCCCGCTGGTTCGAAAACAGCACGTGTACAAGATGGCAAATTAAATATTCAAGTACCATGAGAGTAATTACATTGTTTTTTTTATGCGCGCTACTTTACACTAGTTGCCAAGCACAAGCTATTCTATTTTGTGACAACCTCAAACCAGACACGTCTTCCTGTGCAAAAGTCTTATCGAGTGCACTTAAGAGCAAAAAAAACAAATTATACTATAAAAATACTCCCTTAGAAATTTGCTCCTTAGATGGTGCTTACAATATCTCATTTGGTATAAGTGAGTTATATAAAAAAGCTGGCTTCCAATTAAACTGTGAAGATATAGCAAGGCTCAAGCCTTTCAATAATAAGAAGTACGGCACTAAATATGGCTTATGGTTTAAAGTTACGCCGTTAGGTAGGGTGAGAAGTGTTATTCAGTATGATTCAGGTCGTGTACGGAGCATTATTACCTTTTGGCCGGACGGATTACCACAACGCTTTACTAAATATAAAATTTCAGGCAAACCTGTAGAGGGAAGTAACGAATTTTATAAAAAGCAATGAAATTTCTTGAATTTTTCTTAATGTCAGTTTCCTTTTGACCTCCTCTCAATAAATTAGGTCACTGTAAAGCAGAGCAAGTCGGGCATCTATCGTGCTATAAAAACCTAGACTGAGGTGGTCTTGGGTGGTCGGGTGCTGGTGGATACGCAGCTAAGGCAGGTTGAAGAGGTAGTGGAGCTCGACTTCGAGCGGGGTGCAGTAGCCCAGCGCGGAGTGCAGGCGCTGGGTGTTGTAGTAATGGTCGAGGTACTCGGCCAGTTCGAGGCGCGCCTCTTCCACGTCAGCAAAGCATGCCCCACGGGGTAACAATTCGGTTTTGAGCGTACTCCAGCTACTCTCGGCTAGGGCGTTGTCATGTGGATTACCGGGCCGACTTAGGCTGGCAACCGCCTGGGTGCGGTCGAGTAAGGTGGTAAAGGCGGCGCTGGTGTACTGGCTGCTGCGGTCCGCATCCACGAGCAAGCTAGGCGGAGGCTGGTAGACGGCTATAGCTTGGTAAAAGCAGTCGGCTGGCTGGTCAGTGTGCAGCGGCTCACTCACCTGCCAGCCGACTACGCGCCGGAAAAAGGCATCGCGCCAGCACGACAGGTAGGCCCATTGCTCGGTGACCAAGGCTAGGTAGGTGATGTCACCGACCCAAATTTGGTTGGGAGCGGTGACCGCTGGTCAGGTGGCGAGCTTGTTGGCGGCGGCTACGGCATGTGGGTCGGCCTGGGTGGTGAGGTGGTTGGGTAAGAGTGGGCATAGAGAAAGCAACTTTCCCTTGTCATGGAAGCAGAAAAGCTAGCTGGTAAACGGCCGCGAATCAAGTCTGATACAGCCTTTCAGGGCGAAGCAGTCCGTCGCGTAAACCAGAACGGGCCGGCGACAACGCGGGTAGCTAAAGCGTTGGGCATGAGCGAGGCTGTGCTGGAGCACTAGGTGCGGGCCACTCGGGCGCAAGTGGCCTGTCCAACAGGTAGTGAAGCTTTGGAGCAGGAAAACGAGCACTTGCGGGCGCAGTTGGCCCGCGCCGAAATGGAGCGTGATATTTTAAAAAAGCGCTGACCAGTTGCCCGCTATAAGCGCAGGCTCTTACAGCCGACGGGCCGACAATCACTCTGTGCAGTCACACGCCTTTAGCAAGTCTCAAGTGGTCTTCTACCAGACGAAGCAAGTCGGATGCCTCTACCCTTAAAGCAGCAGCCAAACGAAAAATGGTGGTTAGCGTGGCCTGTTTGTTACCTGTCTCCAATTGAGAGATGAAGGTGCGGTCCAGATGGGCCTCGTCAGCAAGGGCCTCCTGAGATAGGCCCTGGGCCTTGCGCATCTGCTTGACGACCAATCCAAACGCCTTAATTGGTTCGCCGCTCATATCAACGGCAATCTACTGGGGCCCAGTAACCGCCTGTTGTTGTCAGTAGTCTACAAAAAAGATGTAAATTGCGCCTCTACTTAAGCACTAGTGCGCCGAATGGACCAGCTACCTGCTCCCACCCCACCTCTGATTCCATACGCTCAGGCTTCCCCGATTCAGTTAGCGCAGGCTCTGTTCACATCCAAAGAGGCACTGGGTCCTCCTTACGCGGAACTCACGTGGCCACAGTGGTATGAGGCCTTCGCCTACTTCCAGCCACTTCTGTTACTTGAGCCGAACCAAGTGAGCGTCACGGCTGAGGGCCTGACAGCCATAGCCCAGTATTTCGACGCCCGATACCCTGTGCCAATATCCGTATCCCCACTGCCGCCTGCCCTGCCGACTGGCTCAAAGAGCACATCTGGATCCTCATTGCCCCCCGCCACGCGCCGCCAAGTCAAAAGGACCTATTCACTGCATACAGACGCGCTCGAAATACTGGAACGGGTGAGCTTCTGGCAGCGAGTGAGCAAGTCAGCCTTAATAAATCTCGCTCTGATGCGACTTCTGCTTGACTATCCTGAGTCCCAAGACCCTATACCAGTGACAGAAGTCTGATTTTGACTCCTCTTCTTCCAACACTTATGCCTACCTTTTCCTCCCTGACCATAGCATCATACCTATGTTAACCATCTTTGCACAAGCGCCTCCGTCATTAGCCGCTACCAGTTCTTCAAGCAGGTCGTATAGGTACTTGGCCACGTGCTACACGTCAGCGCAGCCAGCTATTAGCAGTTGACACTGTATACCTAGGGTATAGACCGCTTCTATAACTTCTTGAATGAAGGCCGCCCGACGAGCGGCCTTTTTCTGTGCCCGTTGCTTGGTCATCGTACTTTTTGGGCAATCGCTTCCATAAGTCTTGTGTACCTTGCTTGTATTGTTATTTGTGTTACAAAACTAGGTGCATATTCTGCAAAGCCCAAAGAAAACTTGCAGAATATGCAGCATATTTTCCATGCCCAAGAACGAGTTACATGTATCTGAGAGAGTAAAACATTTGTACCAACACTTCGGTGCTGGCAATTTATCGGCTTTTGCTAGACAGATAGGTGTAAGTGCGCAAGCAATAAGAGACCTGATGAAAGGGAAAAAAGGAGGTCCTAGTTGGCCTGTTTTGCAGAATTTTCTGCAAGCTTTTCCTGCGATTAATACAGAGTGGTTACTGTTGGGTCAAGGTGAAATGCTCAAATCACCTGCGCCTGTAAATACTTCTGCTTTACATTCCACCTATGTTGGCACCGAGCCACGCGTAGTAGCGATTGCTGAGGGCGACAACACAGCGGCCCCCCTCTATAATATCCACACGGCAGCCAATTATAAAGGGGACGGTTTAAGTCAAGAGAGTCCTGAGCCAGATGGTATTATATCATTGCCCAAATGGCTACTGCATAATGGTAGCTATGCCGTATTTCCTGTAGTAGGGAATAGCATGGAACCAACATTTTACGCCCGTGACTACGTGCTGTGTCGCTTCTTACCGAAACCAGAATGGGACGACCTGCGCGAGGATGCGGTAGCCGTGATTATAAGTGAGAGCCGAGGGCTACAATTGAAGCGGCTCACTTTCCGTATGGGCGAAAGCTACGTGCGGTGCAACTCAGACAACCGACAACATCCCTATTATCAACTCAATTTGGAAGATGTGCTTGAAGTGTGGCGCTTTGAGTGGCGCATTACATCGAGTGCCTATAATCCCACAGAAGGACTTGCTGAGCGAGTAAGTACAATAGAGGGTAGCTTAGAAGATATGCGGATACTAATGGAGCAGATACTCTACAAAAAGGCTTTACAAGCTCATTACCCACAGCGATAAAACTGATATAAACCCCATGTCGAAAGCTATTTTGTCACTACCGAAGAAGCACGCACCAATTCTCAGGTTGAATTCAATATGCCCGTACTATACTATGTTTCCTCTGAACTACCCATTCAGAGTATTGTCACAAGCAAAACGGTCGCATGTACTGCTTGACCCCTTCTGTGGCAGGGGCACTAGCCTATATGCTGCCCGCTTGAAGGGAATGAAAGCCTACGGCATTGATAGTAATCCGGTTGCTGCTGCGGTTGCTACCTCAAAACTACTTCTTACAAGTAGCAAATCTGTGTACGACTTATGTGAAGCAATCCTTCAGGATTGCCAAATTCCTGAAAATATTCCAACAGGTCTTTTCTGGGAAATATGCTACCACGAGGATACTCTAATTGAGTTGTGTAAGCTAAGAAACTACCTCTTAATTAACTGCACGACGGATGATGAAAAAATGCTCCGTGCCATTATTCTTGGTATCCTGCATGGTCCCAAAGCCAAGGTAAATCACACTTACCTTTCAAACCAGATGCCGCGAACTTATGCGACTAAGCCTGACCCAGCTGTTAAATACTGGTTAAATCATGATATGCAGCCGGATAAGTTTAGTGTATTGCACTTAGTTAAAAAACGAGCAGAGTTTACCCTAAGTGAGTTACCTAAGGTAATTGGCGGAAATGTACTGTGCGCTGATAGTAGAGATGAGATTACTTATGAGGCTTTGCCGCCAGTAGACTGGGTAATCACCTCTCCTCCTTATTTCGGTATGAGAACCTACGTTCCTGACCAATGGCTTAGAAACTGGTTCATGGGTGGACCTGCCTATGTAGAATACGCCCACAAAGACCAGCTATCTCACCACAAAACTGAATTTCTGAAGGACTTAAGTACTGTCTGGAGGAATTGCGCTAGCGTTTGTACACCAAGAGCAAAAATGCGCATAAGGTTTGGGTCGCTTCCTAGCGAAATGAGCGATGCACGGCAAGTACTTATTGATTCTATCACAAAGGCGGATTGTGGGTGGTCAATATCTATGATACGCAATGCTGGAGTCGCTTCGAATGGCCACCGGCAAGCCGACTATTTCAACAGCAAAACAGGTGAAGCTGCTGCTGAAATTGATTTGTACGCTTGTATTTTATAGAGGTTTATGTTTGAGCCTGAAGAGATTAATCAGCTTCGAGAAGTTATTAGAGAACGCACTCACACAGATGCTAAGCTATTAACCGAATTACGCCAAGAAGTAATTATCCTGAAAAGCCAAGTAAAGGTGATTCAGCCCCGCTCTACTACTTCTGTGTCTCTTGTCTCAAGCGATGGCGGTAATAATAAATTGGTTTTTGATCCCTTTTATCTACAATTGGTGCGTGTCATGGACTCTTATGGCAAACAATTGTGCTTGGATGCTATATCACCATCTACTGACACTGACGAACTAAGCGCTGCTCAGTTTGATAAATCAGGAGGGCCTATAACGGCCTTAGGTAGAATGATGAAAGACTTAGGAGTGAGAGATAATAAACTTAGTAACCTAAGCTCGATGGTGCCAACGGGTGAAAAATGCAGAAATAAACCTGATGAAATTTCTAATTCTTGGGTGCTCGTCTACAGAGATTTGGTAGAATGGGCAGCGCTGTATGAAAGAATTTGTTACACCAAATTTTCCACTAGCACATTAATTGTTCGAGATGGGCAATTGAGAAGCAAACTCTTTCAAGGTGAATTATTTATAAAACTGAAAGATTTATTCAAGGCTGCAATCGAAAAGATTAAAAAGGAGGATAAGTTAGATGTGTATTTAGTAGGTTTAGCAAAGCGTAGTAAAGTATTAGAGAGATATAAGTTGGCTATGGATATCGAAGATATTCTGAGTCCCATTCAGCCTGTATATGTGAAAATCCCTACTGATATGCAGGCGAAAGCTTATGTCTGGCCTGAGTATGCGAGAGGGGACGGTGAACAGGGGAGCAAAGGTGAACTTCCAAAATTTGTAATAGGGGAAATGTTCTTTGTCAGATTTGGTGGTAGGTCTGGAGACCCTATCTGGATTGTTGACCTGTTTTCGTCACAGGCTACCCGAGCAGCCGAAATTTTTGGCTTTTTACTGGCTGATGCCATAAATGGGTTCCCAGTGCCACTATATCCACGCTGCCTGCAAAAGGCGCACGAATATGCAGAATTGGCTGGTTTCGACATAGATATAATGCAGGATGCATTGTTAGCAGCCGTTCGCACAGAACTCCCTGAGCGCAAAAGGCATACACTAGACCATTCACAATTTCAACAGGACTATTCTTCTTTGCGCTATTCATGAGGCTTTTTGACAAACAATATGTAGCTGGCATCTTCCGTGGGTTTAGCGCAGGTGGATTAGAATTTCACGCGGATATCATTTTACCATATCGGAATGATTTTCAAAGTACACCCATGCATGGCCAATTCGTCATTGTACAACTGGAATCTGAAATAGAGGCTGTACTTGGTCGAATTGTTACTATCTCCTCCGATGGCCGTTTAGCTTCTGGTCAAGGCGAGGACTTTGGCATCAGAGCAGTTGCTGAAGAACGAGTTATACCAGAGGATTTACGAGAACAATACTTAAAATACCGTGTTGACATTCGTGTATTAGGCGTTATTCGAGTAGTTGACGGAAAGGTGGTGTTTGCGCCCTCTCATCGGCGCATGCCTCATGTTGGCAGTAAGGTTGCCTTCCTATCTGATGAACTAATGCAAGAGATTTCTGGCCATAATTCTGACTCGCCAGAAATAGGATTTCTTGCACTTGGAGAGTTCATCTATAGTGGCGAAGACACACGTTTGAAATCTGAACCGTGGATGGTTGTTAAGTCTCCCGAAGTACTACCAAAGTTTGATGTCCAACAACTCGTATCTAGGCGTTCATTTGTGTTTGCACGAGCTGGATTTGGTAAGTCGAATCTGGTAAAACTTTTATTCAGTAATCTTTATAGAAGGGGCGTACCAACTGTCACTAAGCGTGGAGACAGACAGGTGCCGGTCGGTACGCTCATATTTGACCCAGATGGAGAATACTATTGGCCGGACGATAAAGGTCGGCCTGGATTATGTGATGTGCCAGGTCTAGAAAACCAAATTGTAGTTTTCACTAAAAAAGATGCACCAAGTCCTTTCTACGGTTCTTTTGTTGGTGGTGAGATAAAGCTTGATGTGCGTCGTCTCAAGCCAGCTGATGTATTATCAATTGCGCTAAGTCCGGAAAAACAAGACCAGCAAAATATCCGAAAACTAAAAGGTCTTAGCCGTAGTAATTGGACGGATCTAGTGAATCTGATTCACAGGTATGGTAATAATGCCGATGACGTGCTTGTTGCGTCAATATTAAGTTTAAAGGTAGAACAGCAGCAAGCTGAGCTATTAGCAGCTAAAGCTAATATGACAGCAATGCTGCGTATGCTTCACGACCCAAGCAGTCAAGTATTGGATATGCTGCTCGCCGCGTTGAAAGAAGGGAAAATATGCATCGTGGATGTTTCCCAAATGCGTGGAAAGCCAGCCCTAATTTTATCAGGTCTTATTCTAAAAAGAATATTCGACCATAATCAAGAAGAGTTTACAAAAGCTAGCCCAGAGACAATTCCTACGATTGCGGTTGTTGAAGAGGCTCAGTCCGTATTAGGCAACCATGATAGTTCAGGTGATAGTCCCTATGTTGCATGGGTAAAGGAAGGCAGGAAATTTGATTTAGGAGCATTACTTATCACGCAGCAACCAGGCAGCATTCCTGATGAGCTACTTAGTCAAGGTGATAACTGGTTCATTTTTCACCTGCTCTCAGCCGGTGATTTAAGGGCAGTGAAAAATGCTAACGCTCACTTCAGCGACGACTTATTGTCTTCCCTACTTAATGAGCCAATTCCTGGCCATGGTGTTTATTGGAGCAGCGTTGGTGGTAAACCTTACCCTATACCCATTCGAGCGTTGTTATTTGAATCAATGTATCAGCCCCATGACCCTTCTTACGATAAGGCAGCGCTAGAAAATTACGCTGTAGCGTTGAAGGATAGGTTTGCGAATGTTATTGCGCAAGGTAGACAGGCACCAGTTGCGTACAGTTCTCTAGATGCGCCTGAAGAACCAGAAGGAAGTGATACAGAAGTAGTTGATGTAGAGGAAATATACTTAAATATTGCTGCCGAAAAGTTGAAGGACCCAGATATAGTGGTCAAGCTCAGAGGTAAGGGCTTGCCCTACAAGGCCTTAATGATTGAGGTAGTAAAAGCACTTCCTGAAACAATTAACGAATCTGATAAAGAAGAAATGGCCTTCAAAGATTTGCGCCGTATTCTAACTATTGCATTTGGAGAAGGAAAGTGGTATATCGAAATGCGTGATAGAGTTAGTGGTACTGGTTCGCAAGTGAAGTGGGTGTTGCTCAAATAGGTGTAAAGTTGCCGTAGTGAACAAAGTATCAATATATAAAAAAGCCCTGTGTATACATACAGGGCTTTTTATATTATTCTGTGTCTTTTTGAGCGCGAGTGGTGCTGAATAAATTCATTAAACGACGATTGATATAGTAAGCATCGCGTCCAATTTTGAGCGGATGTAGTAATCCCCCTTCGGCAAGGGTTTTCAGATAGGTGGAAGACGTTTGTCGTTTTGCTATTCCAGCATTGACTAGTGTTTGAATCTTAACATAAGGATAAGAAACAAGAATATCTGTGATTTCACGAGCTGGCGCGTTGCTTAGCAGATCTTTCACTTGCTCATAAGTATCCTGGCGTAATGCCTGAAGCGCGGTCACCTGAGCTAATGTTTCGCGGGCCGTAACATCGACGGCTCGCAGCATATATAATATCCATTCATCCCATGCACCATCTTCCGTTACTTGACGCAAGCATCGGTAATAATCATCGCGATTAGCTAGAATATATCTACTTAAGTACAGAACTGGCATTGTGAGCAGTTCCTGCTGCACTAGATACAGCACATTTAGAATGCGTCCAGTGCGTCCGTTGCCATCAGCAAAAGGATGAATAGCCTCAAACTGGTAGTGAATAAGAGCCATCTGCACCAACGGGTCCAACTCACTGTCACTATGAACAAACTGCTCTAATTCATGTAGCTTATTACGGAGGATTGCTTCGCCTTCAGGTGGTGTATATATAACATGACCTGTTTTCGGATTGTGTAACACTGTGCCAGGCATGCGCCTAATTCCACCTTCGTTGTTTTTTAAGCGTTGTACAACTCTGACTAGAGTATTTGTCGTTAGCAAGCCACTGTTTTGCAACGCACTCCAGCCAGTATACATAGCTTCTCGGTAGCGTAGTACTTCCTTTGTGTTACTGCTAGTATCATTAGGCAAGTCATCAGGTGACGCAGCCGCCCTATATAACTCATCCTGAGTAGTGACGATATTCTCTATTTCCGAACTGTCTTTACCTTCTTGTAGGCTGACGGCACTTAGTAGTAGCTCAGGGTTAGGTAGTGTCTGGCAAAACCCTTTCAACTCTGCCAAAGCCCTGCTTGCTCGTAGTGCAGCCTTCAGTACAGCGCTGGATTCCGTGTAATCACTTGGTGGTAAAGCTGGTAAATCGTTGTAAGGCTTTGCTTTATCAAATGACATTATATGCTGTAAGTAAGTTTTGTGTCATGTACGAGTTGTGTACATATTTTGCAAATATGCTTAAAAAAGCAAGAAAAGTGTACATGTTTCCATAAACATGTTTACAAAATCAAGAAAAACGTACATGTTTTCAAAACATGTTTATAGCGTGTACATACAAAACTGTACACTTCCCTGTTGGATAATCTAGTAGTTGTCATAGGTTAGCCTTGGACAGCAAAAAGCCTTAGTTAAAATTAGCTAAGACTTTTGTTACGATTGGTTTACTACAGGTTTCACCTTTTTCACTCTATCTCCCTCACCAGTACAGGATTTTAGCTACTAGGTAAAATCAACTATTTGCTTTCCTAAGGCTCTCAAACATGCTGGATAGGCAAATGGGAATTACTTACTAGATCCTCAATGGGCGCAATTAGCGGGTTAGTACCCTTGGCACGAGGGGGAGCAGAGGGCATCAAACGACGATTAGTTCTGGTCACATAGAAGTGCTCAATTACGACGCTACTAAACCAAAAAGGGACTTCTCCTGCCATGTCCCGTAGTAGGACCAAACTTCTAATTTGGTGATAGTTCATTACGTCGATGAACCGTCTAGGCCAGTCCGTTAGCAGCCACATGGCCTGCTCTAGCAGGTAAATACGCTCTGTAATGGGTAGTTGCTCAAACGCCCCTCCTCCCGAGAGCCACTCTACTGGTTGGCCTAGCCGAAGCCGCATATCAACTTGTAGCACACGAGCCCGTCCAAAAGGACAAGATAGTACCCGCACTAGCTGACGCAAGACTTGAAAGTACTGGTGCGGATAAGGTAATGACGAGTTCCACCCCTCTTGGCTAATACGATACAGAGACTGGTAGCGATGCAAGTCTTGAGAAGAAACCGCCTTTGTAGGAGCTTGCCTTAGGTCAAATGCACACTGGAAGCAGGTCGAGAGAAGTTGGTCAGCACTAGCACTTTTGCGGCCTATATCTAGGCGAAAAAATATAATCGGGGCCCCGCAGGCTGGGCACCCCTCCTGCATGTAAATACCGCAAGTCGGACAGACTACGTGGAAGGCTAATCGCCAGCTTGTCCGGTAATAGGGCGCAACTCCATCCTGCTGTAGACAGCGTGGACAGTAGTCTAAACCGTGCCCCCGATGCGTGCGATGACGAATCTGTAGAGGCATCAGCCAAGTAGTAGGGCCCTGCCCCGTAAGTAGCGGTACCCCGGTCAACCGCTCACTCACGGGAGCCAGTGTTGTTTCAAGGATACGACGGGAAGGAGTCAGAGTACGAGTCGCTAGGGTTCCCAGCACGACAGCTGGTGCCAGCTTATCCAGGTCGCGCTTCCAGAGAGTGAGCTGGGGCCATAAGTGGCGACAGAGCGACTCTACCTTAATTCGGTGGGCTTGAGCTAGCCGGACCAGCCAGCTCGATAGCAATTCTCCCTCACTCGGATGAAACGTGCAAGGGAGAATTTGCCTTTCCAGCAAGATATCCACGGAGGTCAGTAGCGACATCAGGAAGTAACGCCTTGGAAACGGCGGCGTTCCGAGGGAAGTACGTAATCGATCTGGTCTAACAGCTTCCGGTCAATCTGCTCTTTACCCGAGCGGATGGCAGCCAGGGCTGCCATGGTGAGGACAGATGAAATCTCCCCTATCGTCCCCTCACTCATCGCAAAAATGCGCTCGGCCAGGGCGGGCTCTATCAGGCCCGAAGGTTTGCGTAGGGGCAGCAACCGCTCGAAGCTGGCCAGAAGGCGCAGGTAGTCCTCGGCATAGTGCCATTTAGGTAAAAACTTCTGTACAAAGCGATTAGACATTTGGGGGTCCGCACTCATCGCGTTGCGCGCTTCCATCGTGCCCGCCGCGACGATGACGATTTGCAACTCGTTTGCCATACCTTTCAACATGTTGAGAAACACCCGTTGACTAGTACTGCTACCCGCGAGCAGGTTCTGAATCTCGTCAATGATGAGCATCCGGGCGTTCACGTGCTGCATAACGTGGAAGACCTGCCTCTCCATGCGGTCCAATCGGTCCGCCAGTCGGTAAGGCGCGTTGAGTTGATCCAGCAACTTGCGATAAAACTTCTTCTCGTCAGGCTTATTCGGGGCCTCCACGATGACCACGGGGCGAACTAACTTCTCGTCGCCGTGAGTGGCGTAGGGCTTATGCAACTGGCAAAACCGACTGAGCATTACGGATTTCCCGTTGTTTGTCTCTCCTACCAACAGTAGGTTCGGCATCCGGGCAATCTTAGGATGGGCTAGTAGTTCCTCCAACCGCTCTAGAATGCGCTCGGCCGCCGGGTACTTAATCCAGCGGTTCGACTGGATAAACTGGATGCGGGTGGGCGTATCCGCCAATGCTACGGAATGCAGCGTCTCAATTAAATGCTCCATATTCTAATTCGTCAAAGGGTTGAATGGAGGCCGCCATCAGCGCTTGCTGGGTCGGTATGGGGGCAACCAGCATTTTACTGTTACCTACTGGGGCATCTAGGGCCAGCGTAGTTATCGCTATTTCCTGCCGGATGCTTTTTGCCCGACTACTCTGAGTCTTCGCCTGCTGGCGCTGACGGCGCACGAGCTTGGTCTGACTAACTGCCTGCTCCTCGATCTCGCGTAGCTTCTGATAAGACGCAAAGAATCCCGGCTCGTCAACATCCTTCACGCCGTCACTTTCCAACTGCCTCATCACCTGTTTGTGCTCCCATAGAGTCATGGGTGGGCGAAGCAAGTCGCGGTAGGGAATTTCGAAATAAGCCTTAGCCTCGGGGTCGTAAAAGAACAGCACGCTGATATCGCGCGGGTCCCGTTTGAAGATGAACTTGCGCTTGCGCTTATTTTTCGGGGAATCCCCTTCCAGAGCGTGAATCCAAGGGCGGAGTATGTCGCTGTAGTAGTGAATGTGGTCCAGCACGACTCCGTACTCCTGTACAGTGCGCTCAAAGTAAGGTAAGAAGTCGAGCTTGACTCGTAGTTCGTCCTGAATGCGGGGCGGCAGACCGGTTTTCTGGTAGATACCGTCTTCGAACATTTCTAGCGGGGTCCGACCCAGGCTGGAGTGAATGCGCTTATGATAGATATTGACGATTAGGTGCAGCAACCACTGCTCAAACTCCCCCAGCGTCAGGGCCGCCTTGTCAGCGGAAGGGTATTCGCCCTTTTGCTGGGGATTCGAAAAGGTAGTGCCTGGCAACTCGTGAATCTCCTTAGCGAACGTGCCTAACAGCCGCTCAATGTGACCGCCATAATGAGCTTTGCGGACAGGTCGCCACTCCAGGTCGATGCCGTATTCTTCGCAGGCCCGTTTAAGCATATTACCCCGAAACTCCTTTCCGTTGTCGGCGTAAATTTTCCGCATTTTGCCCCAGCAGGGCCAATCGCCGAGCACGTCCAGGCGGTGAAGCCAAGCTTCTTTAGGTAGTAAGCTATTAGCTACGCACATGCCGACACCTAGGGCTCCCGGTGTCTCGAAGGAGACGTAAAGCCCTACTACCATGCGGCTATACACATCAATAGCCATCGTAATCCAGGGCTTGCCTAGAGGCATGCGTGTCTCGTCGTCCACTAGAATGACATCGCCCGGCGTATGGTCAATCTGCACGACGGCTAGGGGGAAGTCGGCCCCTGGAAAGGTGCCCTGGTGGGGACGAAACTTGTCGTCGGCGGCCTTGTGCCCGTGTCGAAAGCGAAGCACCTTCTCTTGGCGGATAGCCAGCAACCGGTCGCGCACGGTGTTAAGGTGCGGCGCTGTCAGCCCATGTCGCTGGCAGCGGGTAGCCACATCGTGGTACACTCGCTTAAGCGAGGAGCGTTGCTTAGCGAGGTATACTTCCTCTATGGAGGCCCGCACCAACGCTTCTACCTCGGGTTGCAATCGGGTCTTACCCTCGCCCCCATCGGGCCGGTTCGGGATGAGTTGGGAAAGCTGTCCAGTGGCCTCGAACGAGCGTATCCAGCGGTAGAGTGTGGCCTGACCGAGGTCATGCTGCTGGGCTACTTCCTGTACTAGTTGACCGTCGCCCCGGCGGGCAAGCAGGGGCCGAATGATGGCCAAGCGCTGCTGGGCAACTGCCCACTGCTCATCGGATACCTGTTCAAGGGGCACTAACTGCGCGGTAGCGGCCTCGGCTGCCGAGGTAGTCAGCAACAGGTGCGCAATGGGCGCATTGAGCAAGCGCCCAGAGATGGGGTCTTCCAATATGACTGTTTTCAAATTGCCAGCCAGTTGGCGAATCTGGTAGGACTTGTTCTGGTAAGTGACGAGGCTGCCGGGTTGCAGAGAGGGTTCAGTTACGGAATCCATAGTTCAGTTTGTAAGGAAAGCTCGGTGGTTAAATCACAGTAAATCAGGCCCACGGCAACTAGGTGCCAGAGCGTATAAAGCAGTTCGGCCCGCTTCGTGCGGTCGCTAGTGGCCATCAGCAACAACTCCTCTCCCGTCGTCAGGCGAATATCCCTCAGTAGACTCATCAGTAATCCCTGGTCCGACTGCCTGACCTGGTCGTGAATACCGGTATACTGGCGCAAAAAACGCACGTTCGTTAAATAGTCTGTGCGGATTTCACGCTCAGTTACCAGCTTAAATTGCCAGCCCTGCTTGTCGGCGTATCGTAAGGCCGCCATGAACCGGGGCTTCAGCTCAGCCCAGTTTTGCCGCAGGTCGGCGCGGTACTTTACCTCGCATAGCGTGGGCCGGATGGCCTTAGATACCTCTAGGTCGGCGCGGTAGTACACCAGCACGTCGGGAGTGTAGTGCCGGACCGTCCCCTTGCACTCGTACTCAATGGTGACTGGCTGCTCGCAAAAAAACTCAACGCGTTCGTCAAAGTCAAGCAGCAACAGCAGGTCACGTTCTAGCGCGGATTCATACTGGGGTGTTCGGCCGATTTTGGGGCTGCTGAGCTGACCGCGAATGGAGCGGGACGAGGGGAGAATCTGACGAACCGGCTTGAATAATCTGTTACTCATGAGGTATGACTATTAGTAAAAAAAACGATTTTTAAAATGCGCTACTGAGTAGCGCAATGAGTAGCACTACGTTCTTGCTAGCTGTATACTCAAAATACTGACTATCAATTTTTTATGCTTTTTACAAGTGCCCGATTTGATGCAATTGTTAAAAATCGCAATAAAAAAACCTCTCTCGATTGAAATTTACTGAATACGGCTCAATAATTGCTAACTCCCGCCAAAAAAAATCAAAAACAGCTATTCTTCTGCACTTGCTGAAGCAGCTTGTTAGATTAAATAGGGCTTCTGGAGCGGGAAAGTAGAATAGGGTGACTCACCCCATTCATCCTAATATGCAATCACCGACTACTAGCATTTTCTAAACTAGTATCATCGACTCTTGTAGGATTCTCACTGACTATCAGTGCAAAAATGCCAAAATACCCCAAACTATTATCATCGCCTTCTGTATTTGACAGTGTGTGCGGCCCCGGCGTGGTGCAAAAATACCTCAACAAGGTAAGTGGCCCACTGCTCGACCGCATCGACTTGCACGTGGAGGTAACGCCCGTCACCTTCGACCAGATGACTGAAACGCGCAAGGCCGAAACCAGCCACGACATTCAGCAGCGCGTGGAGCGCGCCCGCGAAATCCAGACCAAGCGTTTTGCGCAGCAGGCTGATATCCATTCCAATGCCATGATGCCGTCGCAGATGGTGAAGGACATTTGTGAGATAAGCCAAGCCGGCCGCAACTTACTAAAGACGGCCATGGAGCGCCTCGGCCTGAGCGCCCGCGCTTACGACCGCATCCTAAAAGTGGCCCGCACCATCGCCGACCTCGCGGGCACCGATGAAATTCAGATTCAGCACTTGGCCGAGGCCATTCAGTACCGCTCGCTCGACCGCGAAGGCTGGGCGGGGTAGCCTATTTCGGGTCTAAGCGCGTTCTTTGCGGCGTGGAATCGCTGCCCTTTCCCTTAAGCATATTCACCGGGGTGTAGCCGGGTATTTTGCCGCTAAGCCGGTGCGACGCGTGCAGGTTTTTGGCTCGTATGCACATGGCGAGGCCACGGCCGAATCGGACTTGAACCTGCTGATTGGGCTGGTTCGCACGAATATTTTCGGGTTGACTATGCGGCAGCCTGGCACACTTTACAGCAGGCTGTGCTTACTATACAACCAACTTTAGAAGCCCTGTTTGTCAGTTTCGACCAACAGTTTGGCCCCAGTCCCAGTGTATAAATCAGTCATTAAACCCCTGCTTTTTAAGCTTGATGCCGAGCGGGCGCATCACCTTATTTTCGATAACCTAAAGCGAGCCAACGGATTGCCCGGTACTGCGGCGCTCCTGCGTGGCCTCTACGACTACCAGCACCCCAGCTTGGCGCGTGAGGTTTTCGGGTTGAAATTTCCAAATCCAGTGGGCTTGGCGGCGGGCTTTGACAAAAATGCGGTGCTCACGGACGAGCTGGCGACAATGGGCTTTGGCTTTGTAGAAATCGGGACGGTGACGCCCCGGCCGCAGCCCGGCAACCCTACGCCGCGGTTATTTCGCTTGCCAAAGGATGCGGCGCTTATTAACCGCATGGGCTTCAATAATGACGGAGCCGCGGCCGCAGCGGCGCGCTTAGCGCGGCGGCAGAACCGGCAGCTCATCATCGGCGGCAACATTGGCAAGAACAAGGACACGCCCAACGAGCGCGCGGCCGACGACTATGTAGCCGCCTTCGAAGCACTGGCCGAAGTGGTTGATTATTTTGTGGTAAATGTGAGCTCGCCCAATACACCGGGCCTGCGCGAGTTACAGGATAAGAAGCCGCTCATCAGCCTCTTACAGCAAGTGCAGGCGAAGAACCTGGCGCGCCCTACCCCCCGCCCGCTACTGCTAAAAATAGCGCCCGACCTCACCGACGCCCAACTCGACGACATCCTGGAAATAGCCCGCGAAACCCAGCTGAGCGGCTTGGTGGCGACGAATACGACCATTAGCCGCGCGGGCCTTAGCACGCCTACCCCCACCGTGACGGGCTACGGCGCGGGCGGCCTCAGTGGCCGGCCACTGCGGGCACGGGCTACCGAGGTCATCGCCTATCTGCACCAGAAAAGCCAGGGCGAGCTGCCCATTATTGGGGCGGGCGGCATTCATTCGGCCCAAGATGCGCTGGAAAAGCTAGCGGCCGGCGCCACTTTGGTGCAGCTATACACGGGTTTCATCTACGAGGGGCCGGGGCTGGTGAAGCGCATCAAGCAGGCACTGGTTTAGCTTACGGCGGTGCCAGACAGCTCGGCGCGTGCTGCTTGCGGGCCGCGTCGAACGCCCACGTAGCGGCGCTGAGCCCACAGCAAGTAGGGCACGCCTAGCAGCGTAGGCCACAAAAAATTCCAGGGCCAGGGAATGAAATGCAGGCTAGTGGCCGAAAACGCCGATACTGCCGCGATGTAAGCTCCTACAAAACCCGAGATGTGGTTGCGCAGCCACTGGCCCGGCTGTGGCGGCGCGCTCCGCAGGTAGCTGCGCAGCTGGCGGGCGGCCGTCATCAGCCCAATGGCCCCGAACACTACGGCCGGAATGGCCCCGTGCCGCAGGCCCCACACCACGAAAAACCCAAACACCGGCAAGCCCACCAGCACTGTCAGCCAGTCGGTGAAGGTGGGCTGCTGCCCATCGCCCAGCTTTTTAAGGTAGAGTGCCCGGTAGCCGAAGCCAGCCAGGTAGAGCGTAAACAGGCCCGTGAGCAGCAAGAATTTGAGGCTGCTTGCTCTGGCAGCCGTCAGTGGCATTAGCCAAAGCTTGAGCACAGCCAGCAGCAACGACGTGCTGCCCGCCACCACCATGGCCCAAAAGAAGACTTGGCCCCAGCGCCGGTGCGCCACTCCGCCCTTGCGCACGGCCAGCGCTGCCGGCGCTACAAAAAAACCGATAAACCCTGCCGCTATGTGCAGGTAGAGTAGGCCTGATAATACGCTGGTGAGCATGGGGTAGGCCCGCGCCAGAAGGCGAGCGGCGGCGGGCAATCCAAAGATGCTACCCTGCGCCGCGCCCTACCCCCTCTAGTTTTCTCAAGCGTAGCTACTGCCTGCCCAAGCCGCCCGATTGTGCGCCGAAGCGCGGCCGGACTACAGCTTCAAACCCACCTTAAACTCGATAACGTCGGCCGTAGCCAAGTGGGCTTTTAAATCAATATCGGCAAAAAGCAGGTTGGTAAACTGATACTTAAGGCCAATGCGCTCGTAGAAAAACGGGTTTGACTTATAGGGATTATACACGTAAAAACCCAGGTGCGTGACCACCGCCAGCCGCCCAAACAACAGCTCATGCCCCACAAAGCCGCTGGCCTTCTTCGCATCGGGTAAGTGGTCTTGGCTGCGGGCTGTGTCGCGCAGCGTAGCTACCAGCGAGCGGTCATAAAAGCCTTCGAGGCCTACCAGGAGGTTGCTTTTACGATTCACACGCCGGCCGGCGGCCAGCGTCACCGAGTTTACGAGGTAGTGCGTTTGGTCGCCGCCGCTGCGCTGCTTGTAGCCCAGGCTAGTGCTAATGTTCCAGAAAGTGCGGCCGATGTCGGTGGGCTCGGGGGCGAGCGCAGTGGCGGTGGGCACGGCCCGCAGCTGGTGGTAGTTGAGGCCCAGCAGCAGGGTAGGCAAGTTGATGCCAAAGTTGGGTTTGGCCGTGGCGCCGTTGGAGTAGTGGCTGAGCCCTAGGCCCATAAGCAAGCCTAGGTGCTGGCTGATGGCCACGTCGTACTCTAGGCGTAGTTGCAGGGTCGCATTCAGCGCCGAGCTCACAAAGGTGTTTTTGCGGTTGGTGTAGAGGTCATAGTGCTCCGAAAAGTACGCCAGCCCGGTACCCAGGCGAAAGCTTAAGTCGTGGCGCGCGGTGCGGTGGATGGCCTTGCTGAGGTATATCGATGCAGCGTAGCTCTGGCCCAGCGTGGGGTTGTGGTAGTCGTAGTACACCAGCGCCAGGCCCACTTTTGGATATTTATACCAACTATGCCAGGGGGCAGTTCCTGTAGTTTGGCGCTGCACGTTCAGTTCGAAGCCCGTGGGGTGCGACGCCACGAGGTGTGCCACCGGCGCCGTATGGCTGATAATAAGAGCGCCCTGTGCATAGGCGCCAAAAATAAATGGGGCCCGTGGCGCGGGGTGGAGTGTGTCGGCGGGCGGCAGCTTAGCTGCTTGGCTTTGGCTCCCTATTCCCAACCCCACTAACAGTAAGAAGGCACTAACTACGTAGCGTTGAAGGAGCTGCAAAATTCAGGAGAATGAGGTGTGCATGAAGCCCCTAAACCCTTGCTAAATCGCCAGAACCCCAGGAGCCACCCCAAAGCTCTTACTAAAAAATCAAAATTTATCTAGATTGTAACCCTGTCCTACAATCAGCAAGTATAAGGCGCATTCCTGACCATCTGTAATCTGCAAATCTATCACTATTAGGTCAGGGTAATTAAACCAATTTTTCAGTTATGAAAAAAGTATTGCTTTCGCTCGCTCTCCTAGCCGGTTTTGCTAGCGCTGCCAATGCCCAAAGTGGCGTTGTGAAGTACGGTGTCAAAGGCGGCTTCAACCTGAGCTCTTACACGGGCAATGTAGCTGGCTACAACTCTGGCTATAAGCCTGGCTTCGCCGCCGGTGTACTGGTCAACTACGGTTTCACGGACAACACGTCGCTCCAGATTGAGGGTCTTTACTCGCAAAAAGGTGCTTTCGTAGACAACTATTACTATAAGTACTCAACCGTAGCTACGGGCTCGAATACTAACCAGTACCGCTCAACGCTATCTTATATCGACGTACCGGTATTATTTAAAGTAAACACGGGTGAAGAAGGCAAAGGCTTCTTCTTCGAAGTAGGCCCCCAGGCTAGCTTCGCCGTTGGCAAGCGCGAGTTTGTACGTCCGCAGGGCGCTGGTGCTGGTAGCCCAGCTGAAGAGAACCTCGACCGCAACCGCAACTCGTTGGTGCCCGTAGGCATTGGCTATGTAGGCGGCATCGGTTACCAAATCACTAGCGGTCTTGGCCTGGGTGTGCGTTACACCGGCGATTTCTCGCACGTATATAAGGATGGTTTCGGTGCTGGCGCTTCGGGCGTAGCTCCCGACAACAACTTCCACAACGGTGTATTTCAATTCCAGGTGCACTACCTGTTTGGTGGCAAGAGCTAGTATAACTTTTCAAAGCGGTTTTATAGCCAACATATAATTGACTGTTGGTTGTAAAACCGCTGAGCTTAGTAAAAATAAAAGGCCGACTCTCTGATGGGAGTCGGCCTTTTATTTTTCAGCAGTAGATTTGGTTACCACTTCATTCTTTCTATACATGAAAAAAAACTTACTTGTTATTGCTTTTCTGCTAGGCTTACCGTGCTTAGCCTTTGCTCAACAGGGCGTTTTTAAGTATGGTTTCAAGGGTGGCTTTAGCTTGGCGACCTACACAGGCGAGCTAGACGGTCCGCGTGCGGCCGGGTACAAGCCAGGCTTTGCTGCTGGAGTCGTAGCCACCTACGCCTTGGCTTCCCATGTCACCCTGCAAGCAGAGGGGCTTTATTCGCAGAAAGGTGTTTTTGTAGATAACTACCCTTTCCGATTCAACAATTCGAGTTCTGGGCCGCAGTTTAATGCTTGGCGTTACCGCGCTACCCTGTCCTACTTAGACGTACCTGTACTAGTTAAACTGACTACTGGGGCGACCGGAAACGGCGCTTTTGTAGAGGTGGGGCCGCAGCTGAGCTTAGCATTGGCGCAGCGTGAATACTTATCTGCTTTTGGCAAAGTGGGTAGCTACGACAACCCACCCGACCAAATAATTAGCACCAACCGGAGCAGCTTAGTGCCCGTGAGCTTGGGCTACGTGGGGGGGCTCGGCTATCAGTTCGCCATTGGCTTGGGCATGAGCCTGCGTTACACCGCCGATTTTTCGCGCGTTTACAAGGATGACCGCAATGTGGGCAGATCCGGTGTATCCTACGGCAAGAACTTTCATAATAGCGTCTTCCAATTCCAAATGCACTACCTGTTTGGCGGCAAGAGATAGGCTAGCCTTACCCCTTCGCAAACGCTTCAAAAAGCCAGTCTCTTTACCGAGACTGGCTTTTTGCATTTCCCTACCCCTGCTTGGTGGGCCAGTTTCCGTAGCTTTGTCCCGTCCATCAGCCGCAGGCTACACATGAAAAAAACCTCTCTTATTCTCCTGGCTTTGCTGGCTGGGGGCAGCACGGCCGCGCAAGCGCAGTACCGCGGGCGCGGCGGCAACGTGTCGCTGGGCGTTAAGGCCGGCGGCTCTCTCACTGACTTTGTAGGTGCCGATGCGAAGAACGCGTTCGATAGTCGCTTTGGCTTTCACGCGGGCGTTTTTGCCAATATTGGGTTTAGCAAGCTGCTCGCTTTTCAGCCCGAAGTAATTTATTCGCAAAAAGGCGCGCACTTCGCCAACAACGGCGATGCAGGCATTCGCTTGCACTACGTGGATGTGCCGCTGGCCTTCCATGTCAATACCGATGGCTTTTTCTTCGAAGCCGGCCCGCAAGTAGGCTTTCTGGTAGCAGCCAAGTCGCAGATCGGCAGCGTTTCGACTGATACCAAGAGTAGCTTTAAAGCTGTTGATTTTGGTTACCTCGGTGGCTTGGGCTACCAGCTCAAGCACGGCCTAGGCGTGGGCCTACGCTACAATGGCGCTTTCAGCAACCTGTATAAGGCTGTGCCGCTTTCGGCTAGCACCACGTACCAGCAGCGCACCCGCAACAGCGCGTTTCAGCTCTACGCCACGTACTCGTTCAACTAAATTGCGCGGGCCCTACCCCATCAAAAAGCCCGAACGTTCTGCAACGTTCGGGCTTTTTGATGGGGTAGGGTCGGCCTAGCGCGCCGCCGCGTATTCTTTGTAGAACTCAGGGATGGTTTCGATGCCCTTGAGGAAGTTGAACACGCCGAAGCTCTCGTTGGGCGAGTGAATGGCGTCGGAGTCGAGCCCAAAGCCCAGTAGCACCGAGTCGAGGCCCAGCTCGCTCTTGAACATGGCCACGATGGGGATGGAGCCGCCGCCGCGCGTGGGCACCGGCTTTTTACCAAACGTAGTTTCGAGCGCCTTGGCGGCGGCGCGGTAGGCAGCCGAGTTGGTGGGCGTCACGACGGGCTCGCCGCCGTGGTGGGGCGTCACCTTCACCGTGATGCCGGCCGGGGCGATGCTTTCGAAGTGCTTTTGAAAGAGCGCCGTAATCTCGGCGCTGGTTTGGTGTGGCACCAAGCGCATCGAGATTTTGGCGTAGGCCTTGCTGGCGATAACCGTTTTGGCGCCCTCGCCGGTGTAGCCACCCCAAATGCCGTTTACGTCGAGCGTGGGCCGAATGCTGGTGCGCTCAGGCGTGGTGTAGCCGGCCTCGCCCACGGCGGCGGGCAGGCCGATGCTCTGCTTAACCTCCTCTTCCGAAAACGGTGCCTGGGCCATTTCGGCACGTTCGGCGACGCTTAGCTCGTCTACGTTGTCGTAAAAACCGGGGATGGTGATGTGCCGGTTAGCATCGTGCAGGCTGCTAATCATGTCGCAGAGCGCGTTGATGGGGTTCATCACGGCGCCGCCGTAGAGGCCCGAGTGCAGGTCGCGGTTGGGGCCGGTCACTTCCACCTCGTGGTAGCTGAGGCCGCGCAGGCCCACCTCGATGCTGGGCACATCATTGGCCAGGATGCCGGTGTCGGAGATGAGGATGACGTCGGCTTGCAGCTTTTCCTTGTTGGCTTTCACGAAGATGCCCAGGTTATCGGAACCCACTTCCTCCTCGCCCTCAAACATGAACTTGAGGTTGCAGGGAGCGCCCGCACCGCCGTCGCGCAGCATCATTTCGAGGGCCTTCACGTGCATATATACCTGGCCTTTGTCGTCGCAGGCGCCGCGGGCGTATATTTTTTCGTTCTTGATAACCGGCTCAAACGGCGGCGACGTCCAGAGCTCGTAGGGGTCGGCGGGCTGCACGTCGTAGTGGCCGTACACGAGCACGGTGGGCCGGTCGGGGCCGGCAAAATATTCGCCGTACACGATGGGGTAGCCGGCCGTGGGGCAGATTTCGACGTTCTGGGCACCCGCTTCTTCCAGCCTGGTTTTCAAAAAATCTGCTGCCTTCAGCACGTCGCCGTGAAACTTGGGGTCGGCTGATACAGACGGGATGCGGAGCCAGTCCATCAGTTCTTCCAGAAAGCGATTCTGGTGCTGGGTGAGGTAGGCAGGGGTAGGCATAAGTGGGGTGGAAAGAAAATAAAGGGGAGCGCAAAAGTAGAACGTTGAAACTTGGCGGCTGCGCTGGAAAAGACTATCCAGCATGCTGTGTTGGTAGAATACTCTGTTCCTGTTAGTTAGAATTATCCTACCCCTAAGGCGCGCGCCTTACCAGGCAAGGTTTTGTGGCGCTCCTTGCCCAGCGCAGCGGCCGGCTCGGGCACCCAGTGGTGGCGGCCACCCGCCTTTTCGTCGTTGAACGTGGTCGGAATATCGCCCGCCGCGGTGCGTTCCTTCCAGGTGAGGTGCTGGGTGCCGTCGTCGTGCCGCTCCATGGTAATACACTCATCCACAGGGCATACCAACGAACACAGATTGCAGCCCACGCAGTTTTCCTCAATGATGGCGGGCGTGCGGGTGCCGGCTTGCAGCCGGATGGCCTGGTGCGCGCCGTCTTCACAGGCCGTGTAGCAAAGCTGACAGCCAATGCACTTTTCTTCGTGAATGTGGGCCTTCACCTGGTACTTCATATTCAGCTCTTCCCAGGGCCGCACGTTGGGCAGGGCCTTACCCACAAAGTCGTTGATGGTCGCAAAATTCTTCTCCACCATGTACTGCTCCAGCCCGCTCACCATCTCCCGAATGATGCCGAAGCCGAAGTGCATAGCCGCCGTGCACACCTGCACCGAACTGGCGCCCAGCAAGATGTGCTCTACCGCATCGCGCCAGTTCTCGATGCCGCCGATACCCGAGAGGGGCAAGCGCACCTCGGGGTGCTGGGCGCAGTTCTTGAGCATGTTGAGGGCAATGGGCTTCACAGCTGGGCCGCAGTAGCCGCCGTTCGTTCCTTGGCCATCTACGAGGGGGTAGGGCGCAAAGTGGTCGATATCCACGCCTACGATGCTCTGGATGGTGTTTATCAGCGAAATGGCATCGGCGCCGCCGCGCCGCGCCGCCCGGGCCGGCTCCGTAATGTCGGAGATATTGGGCGTGAGCTTCACGATGACGGGCTTCTGGGCCACTTCCATCACCCACTCCACTATCATTTGCAGGATTTTGGGCTCCTGGCCCACCGCCGAGCCCATGCCGCGCTCGCACATGCCGTGCGGGCAGCCAAAGTTCAGCTCGAAGCCATCGGCGCCCGCGTCCTGGCTTTGGCGCACAATGTCGTGCCACTCCTGCCGGCTCTGCACCATGAGCGAGGCAATGACGGCGTGCGCAGGAAAGCGCTTCTTGACTTCTGAAATCTCGCGCAGGTTGTCGGCCAGCGGCCGGTCCGAAATCAGCTCGATATTATTGAAGCCCACCAGCCGCTTGTCGCGGTAATTGACGCCACCGTAGCGGCTCGACACGTTGACGACCGGCACGCCCAGCGTCTTCCACACCGCGCCGCCCCAGCCCGCGTCGAAGGCTTTCATCACCTGGTAGCCCGAGTTGGTGGGCGGCGCCGAAGCCAGCCAAAACGGATTGGGCGATGTGATACCGGCGAAGTTGATGGATAAATCAGGCATTTTTCTTTTCCTCAGAACGTCATGCTGAGCGTAGCCGAAGCATCTCGCTCGCGTCGTTGAACGATTAATTTACTACCACACGCGAGATGCTTCGGCTACGCTCAGCATGGCGTGCTTTTTATTAAAGAGGCCGCGCTACTTACTCAAAAACGCGTGGATGCCCCGCGCCGCTACTTTCGCTTCGGCGGCGGCGTTCACTACCTCGGCCCCGCCGTTGCGCGCATCGCCCGAGGTGAAGTACTGCGGATTGGTGGTTTGACCTACCGCGTCGGCCACAATGCGGCCGCGGCTATCCAGCTCTAGGCCCGGAATGTGGTGCAGAAAATGGGTTTGCTTGGCCTGGCCGGTGGCTTTAATCACCATGTCGCAGGGCTGCACGAATTCGGTGCCGGGCACCTCGCGCACGCGCCCATCTTCCACCGCAGTGCGGATAAAGCGCACGCCTGTCACGTAGGCATCGCCCAGGATTTCGAGCGGTGCCACGTTGAATAGGCCACGCACTCCTACCCCCTTCGCCAAGTCGTATTCGAAGTGATAAGCGCCCATTTCCTCCTTGCCGCGCCGGTAGGCCAGCAGCACGCTGTCGGCTCCCAGCCGTGCCGACTCAGAGGCGGCGTCCATGGCCGTGTTGCCGCCGCCCAGCACTACCACCGCGCGGCCCACCGGCGTGTCGGCTTGGCGCTGCCGCAGCTCCTCAATAAATTCGACAGCGCCGACACAGTTGGCTTTGTCTTCGCCAGGCAAACACAACGCGCTGGTGTGGCCCAGCCCAATACCCAGGAAAATGGCGTCGTACTCGGCTTCGAGCCGGGCCAAATCGGCGCGGCCCGTGATGGGCGCGTGGTAGTGCACCGCGTAACCAAACTGCCCCTGCAAGTAGGCCATCTCGGCCAAGGCTTCCTCGTTGGTGATTTTATAGGGCGCCACGCCGTAGAGCGTGAGGCCCGATGGCTGGGCCTTGGCCTCGAATACATCTACGGCGTGGCCCAACGCCCGCAGCTCGCAAGCAGCCGAAATGCCGGCCGGCCCGGCCCCGATAACGGCCACGCGCTTGCCGGTGGCGCCGCCGGGCGCAAAGAGCTGTTTGTTCTCCGCAATGGCTTGGGTAGTGGCGTAGCTTTGCAGCCGGCCGATTTCTATCGGCTTCACGTCCTGCAAGTTGTACACACAGGCTCCTTCGCACAGCACTTCGGTGGGGCACACTTTGCCGCAAGCATTGCCGAAGTAGTTGGCCTCGTAGATGGTGCGCGCCGAGCCTGTCACGTTGCCCGAATTTATCTGCCGAATAAACTGCGGAATGTCAATGCCCGACGGGCAGGCCTGAATGCACGGCGCATCGAAGCAGAATAAGCACCGCGCGCTTTCATACAGCGCCTCGTTGCGGCTCATCGTAGGCTTGAGCTGCGCAAAGTTTTCCGCAAATTCGAGGGCGGTAGTAGGGGTAGCGAATTCAGCCATAGTTGTTGGTTTATTGTGAAAAGACCGTCGTGCTGAGCGCAGGCAAAGCATCTCGCGTGCAGCAGTAAATCCTACCTGCTGTTACGCCGGTGTCTCGTTGAAAGGCTTCGGACCAGTAGCGCGAACTCTGTAGTTCGCGTTCCCGCGCCGTAAGGGGGACGCTAACGGCGCGAGGACGCGAACTACAAAGTTCGCGCTACTGCTTACTGCGTAACGGCAGCTTCTAACGACCCTACGGCAGCTTCTAACGACCCTACAGCTCCACCAGCTTCTCGTAGGTTTCGGGGCGGCGGTCGCGGAAGAACTGCCAGGTCGAGCGCACCTCGTCAATCATGTCGAGGTCAAACTCGGCAATCAGCAGCTCGTCTTGGTCTTCGCTGGCCTGGGCAATGGTCTGGCCGCGCGGGTCTACGAAATACGACGTGCCGTAGAAGCGGCCCAGGTTCCAGGGCTTCTCCTCCCCTACCCGGTTGATGCAGCCCATAAAATAGCCGTTGGCCGCCGCGTGGGCCGGCTGCTCCAGCTTCCAGAGGTACTGCGAGAGGCCCGCCACCGTGGCCGACGGGTTGTACACGATTTCGGCCCCGTTCAGGCCCAGCACGCGGGCGCCGTCGGGAAAGTGCCGGTCGTAGCAGATGTACACGCCCACTTTGGCATACATCGTTTGGAACACCGGATAGCCCAGGTTGCCAGGCTTGAAGAAGAACTTCTCCCAAAAGCCGTTGGTATGCGGAATGTGGTTCTTGCGATACTTGCCGAGGTAGGTGCCGTCGGCGTCAATCACGGCAGCTGTGTTGTAGAGTACGCCAGCCGACTCGCGCTCGTACACGGGCACAATCATCACCATCTGGTATTTCTTGGCGTATTCGGCCATGCGCTCGGTGGTGGGGCCAGGCACCGCCTCAGCCGAGGCGTACCATTTGCTGTCCTGGCCGGGGCAGAAATACGGCGTGCTGAAAATCTCCTGCAAGCACAAAATCTGCACGCCCTGGCGGCCGGCTTCCTCAATCAGCGGAATGTGCTTCTGCACCATTGCTTCCTTTATTTCGGCCATCGAGCCTTCGCCCTCGGTCATCGGCAGGCTCATTTGAATGAGGCCGGATTTGATAATTCGCGCCATGTTGGTTGCTGATTACTAATAGTTGATTTTTTTATTTTAATCGTTTGTCAGTGCGAGCGCAGCGCGGCAATGGCAAACGAGTTCAGCTAGGCTGCTTAGAAAGCCGTTTTGCCGCGCTTGATAAACTGCCCGTAGCCGCGCCCTACTTGGGCTGCACCCGCGTCGATGGCGACTTGGCCGCGCAGCAAAACTGTCTCGACTTTGCCAGTCACTTCCCAGCCCTCGTAGCCCGAGTAGTCGCAGTTCATGTGGTGGGTGGCGGCCGAAATCGTGTGCTTTTTAGCGGGGTCGAAGATAAGCAAATCGGCGTCGGCACCGATGCTGATAGTGCCTTTGCGCGGAAACAGGCCGAAGATTTTGGCCGCGTTGGTCGACGTCACTTCCACAAATTTCTGCGGCGTAATCCTGCCTTTCCCTACCCCCTCCGAAAAAAGTAATTCTAGGCGGTGCTCCACAGCGGGGTGGCCATTCGGGATTTTCGAAAAATCGTCCTTGCCCAGCAGCTTCTGCTCCCACATAAAGGGGCAATGGTCGGTGCCCACCACGTTCACCAAGCCTTGGTTGATGCCCGCCCAGAGAGTCGCCTGGTCCTTTTTTTCGCGCAGCGGCGGCGACATCACCCACTTGGCACCCTCGGCCTCATTTTCGTAAAGCGAGGCGTCGAGCAGCAGGTACTGAATGCAGGTTTCGACCAGCACGCGCTGGTTGCGCTCGGTGGCGCGGCGCACCTGGTTGAGTGCGCCCTGGCAGGTAAGGTGCACGATGTAGGCATTCACGCCCGTGTAGTTGGCAATGTCGGCGAAGCGGCCCGAGGCCTCGGCTTCCGTCACCTCGGGCTGCGAGAGGTAGTGGTAAAGCGGCGTGAGCTGGCCGGCGGCGCGGTGCTGGGCAATGAGCGTATCAATCATGTCGCCGTTGGTGGCGTGCGCAGTCACGAGGCCGCCGTGCTTTTTTACCTCTTGCATCAGGCCCACCAGCTGCGCGTCGTCAATCATGAGCGCGCCCTTGTAAGCCAAGAAGGTTTTGAAGGACGTGATGCCTTCGGCTATCATTTCCTTGATTTCCTCCTTGGTATTCGGGTTAAAATCCGTCACGGCCATGTGGAACGAGTAGTCGCCCACGGCGTTGCCAGTGGCCCTACCCTGCCATTCGTCCAGGGCGGCGCGCAGCGAGCTACCCTGCTTTTGCAAGATAAAATCGATGACCGTGGTGGTGCCGCCGTGCAGCGCGGCGCGGGTGCCGGTTTCGTACGTATCGCTGCTGAAGGTGCCCATAAACGGCATTTCGAGGTGCACGTGCGGGTCGATGCCGCCGGGCATCACGAACTTACCCGTGCAGTCGATAATCTTTACCCCGGCCGGCAGGGGTAGGCCCCGGCCAATGGCCGCAATGGTCTCGCCCTCGACCAGGATATCGCAAATGCTGTCCGAATCGGCTGTGATAACGCGGCCGTTTTGCAAGAGAATTGACATGAGATGTAGAATCAAGGAGAACGTCATGCTGAGCTTGCCGAAGCATCTCGCTCGCGGCACTAACCCAATCGTTCAATGAAACGAGCGAGATGCTTCGGCAAGCTCAGCATGACGTTCTTTAGTGGACTGCTGTATTAATAAACGTGCGCATCGGCGATTTTAAGCGCTTCCGAGATGATGGCCAGGCCCTCATCCAACTCCTCCTTATTGATGCACAGGGGCGGCGCGATGAAAATGTAATTCCAGCGCACGAAGGTGTACATGCCCAGTTCCTTGATTTTGGCGGCCACTTGGTTCATAATGGCCATTTGGTCGGGAGCGGCGTTCCAGGGCGCCATGGGCTCCTTGGTCGCGCGGTTTTTCACCAATTCCAGGCAGCCGAAGAGGCCGGTGTTGCGCCAATCGCCAATGCTGGGGTGCTGCTCAATGAGCGCAGCCACGCGCTCGTCGAGGTAGTGGCCCATAGTCACGGTGTTGTCAAGTAGGTGGTCTTGCTCGTAAATGTCGAGCACGGCCACGGCTGCGGCGCAGCTCACGGGGTGCGCCGAGTAGGTGAGGCCCAGCGGCAGCGGTTTGTCGTCAAATGACTTGGCAATGGCTTCATCGACCATCACGGCGCCCAGCGGCAGGTAGCCGGCCGTGATGCCCTTGGCCATGCACATAATATCGACTTTCACACCGTGGTGGTCGGAGCCAAACCACTTGCCAGTGCGGCCAAAGCCCGACATCACCTCGTCGGCCACGAGCAGGATGCCGTGCTTATCGCAGATTTCGCGCACCCGCGCCCAGTAGCCGGGCGGATACTTGATGCAGCCCGAGGTGCCCGACTCACCTTCCAGAAAAATGGCCGCCACGCTGCCGGGGTTTTCGTAGCCGATAATGCGTTCCAGGGCATCGGCGGCGCGCTGGGCGCACTCCTCGGGGGTGGCGCTGTACCAGGGGCAGCGGTAGAAATACGGGTTTTCGACGTGCACCACGCCCGGCATGGCCTGGCTATCGACGGCAAACTTGCGCGGGTCGCCGCCCACACTCATAGCCCCGTAGCTCGCGCCGTGAAACGAGAGATAGAGCGACACAATCTTGTGCCGGCCCGTGTAGATGCGCGCCAGCTTGATGGCGTTTTCAATCGACTCGGCCCCGCCGAGCGTGAAAAACGCCTTGGTCAGGTTGGCCGGCGTAATCTCGGCCAGGCGCTTGCCCAGGTCGCCGCGCGCCTTGGTTATCATGCCTGGATACACGTAGCTCAGCTCGCGCATTTGAGCGGCCACAGCTTCGGTCACGCGCTGGTCGCCGTGGCCGATGTTCACGTTCATGAGCTGCGACGAAAAGTCGATATACCGCTTGCCGTCGCGGTCGTAGAGGTACACGCCAGCTGCCCGCTCGGCGCTAATGGGGTTGAGGCCCGCCTGCTTCGACCACGAAAACAGTGTGTGATCGAGGTTGTCGTGCAGGATTTGTTGCTGGTCGATATCGAGGGTAGGGTGCATGGTTAATAATAGTTCGGAAATAAAAATCGTCTGTCATTGCGAGCGCAACGAAGGGGGAGCGCGGCAATCTTTCCTTATCGTTATCACCGTTTGTCACTGCGAGCCTGCAAAGCAATTGCATCCGAGCGGGTCGTTCTAGTATCGTTCTGGGGCGATTGCCACGCTCCACTTCGTTGCGCTCGCAATGACAGATGGTTAAAAACGCCAGATTTATCTTAGCTCATCCAGTTCACCCGCGACTCGGGGTTCCACTTAGTGGTAGTTTTCTTGAGCTGGGTCCAGAACTCGATGGAGCTTTTGCCGGTGATGTCGCAGGCGCCGAATTTCGACTCGTTCCAGCCGCCGAACGAGAAGGGCTCGCGGGGCACGGGCACGCCGATGTTCACGCCAATCATGCCGGCGCTGGCGTGGTCCATCACGTAGCGGGCG